>artificially_reared_2__coassemble_74_pt1 | contig 70415 bp, 63 predicted proteins | sample artificially_reared_2__metabat2_low_PE_008 | metagenome-assembled genome bin artificially_reared_2 | reverse complement strand
GTTAGACAAAAATATCCATTTAAACAAGCAATATGCTGTAAAACATAAAATTAAGGTTCTTTTTCAAAGATCCTAAAAAGAGCAGAGCAAAAACTACAATTCTACGATTTTCATATACACCATTTGGTCTAAAAGAACCGAAAACATCTTATGTTGTGGCAACCAAAAATAAAAAAGAAGGAAGCTTGACCGAAACCTTCAGCTTCCTTCCACATAATTTCATGTATTGATGGCAAGAATCAAATCAAAGCCATCGTATCCTTTGCTATCATCAACTCTTCATCAGTCGGAATAACGCAAACTTTCACTTTACTTTCCGGCGTAGAGATAACCGCTTCTTCTCCATGAATCGTATCATTCTTTGCTTTATCGATTTCTACCCCCATAAAGTTCAAACCATCACAAACCAATTCACGACAATCAGCCTGATTTTCTCCTACACCTCCCGTAAACAAGATGATATCAACGCCTCCCATTGCCGCTGCATAAGCACCTATATATTTCTTAATACGATAAAAATACATATTCAATGCTAACTGACAACGTTTATTACCAGCCTTCGCACCAGCACAAACCTCACGCATATCCGAAGACACGCCTGTTACTCCAGCGAGACCAGACTTTTTATTTAACAGGTTAGACATTTCTGTTGCATTCAGCCCTTCTTTTTCCATAATGAAAGTAATAGCTCCGCCATCAATATCACCGGAACGAGTCCCCATCATCAGACCTTCAAGGGGTGTAAGCCCCATACTGGTATCCACACATTTACCATCTTTCACGGCAGAAATAGATCCACCATTACCAATATGGCATGTGATAATCCGAGTTCCCTCCGGTTTGATGCCTAAATAATCACAAACGCGCTGAGAAACATATCGATGAGATGTCCCATGGAAACCATATCTCCGGACTCCATATTTTTCATACAATTCATAAGGAATCGCATACATATAAGCATAATCCGGCATTGTCTGATGGAAAGCCGTGTCAAAGACACCAACTTGAGGAATATCCGGCAACAAAGCAGATACCGCACGAATACCCTTCAGGTTAGCCGGATTGTGTAATGGAGCCAGGTCGTTACATGCGGCAAATGCAGCAATAACGTCATCGTTCAAGACCACGCTTTTATTAAATTTCTCACCACCATGCACCATGCGGTGACCGACAGCGTTCAGTTCGTTCAACGACTTCAAAGCCCCTAACTGGGGATCCGTTAAAATCTGGAAAATAAACTCAACCCCTTTCGTATGCTCAGGAATATTTTCCTCTATAATTTTCTTTTCGCCATTGGGTAAAGTCATTTTCAGGAAAGAACCAGGAAGACCAATTTTTTCAATTCCCCCTTGCGCCATCACGGAATGATCGTCCATATTATACAGCTTATACTTAATAGACGAACTGCCGCAATTCAATACTAATATTTTCATGTCGATATATTATATATAAGGTAATAAACTCCTATTATCTCTGTTCTTTTGCAGCTATTGCCTGATTAGCTGTAACTGCAACCATGGTATAAACATCCTCAATAGAACAACCACGCGACAAATCATTAACAGGACGAGCAATCCCCTGAAGAATCGGACCGATAGCCTCTGCATTACCCAGACGCTGAACCAACTTATAAGAAATGTTGCCAACCTCCAGATTCGGTACAACCAATACATTAGCATGCCCCGCAATCAAAGAGCCCGGAGCCTTGCTGGCACCCACAGAAGGAACAAGTGCAGCATCGGCCTGCAATTCACCGTCAATACTTAATCCCGGGGCCAGTTCACGAGCCAGACGTGTGGCCTCAACAACTTTATCTACAACTTCATGCTTAGCAGATCCCTTAGTAGAGAAACTCAACATAGCCACTTTCGGATCAAGCCCAGCTACAGATTTTGCTGTTTCCGCCGTACATACTGCAATCTGAGCCAGTTGATTAGCGTCCGGAACAGGAGTTACTGCAACGTCACCCATAACCAAAACACCGTTTTTACCATAATTTGGTGCCTTCGTAAGCAACAACATTGCTCCCGAAACACAAGTAATGCCCGGTGCCGTCTTAATAATCTGCAACGCCGGACGCAATACATCACCCGTTGTATTCCGGGCACCAGCCAACTGTCCATCGGCGTCACCAGACTTAATCATCAGACATCCCAAATAAAGTGGATCAAGCACTTTTTTACGTGCCTCTTCAATAGTCATCCCCTTCTTTTTGCGTAATTCACATAAAAGCTCTGCATACTCTTCCATTTTCGGATGGTTCTCAGGGTCGATAATTGTCGCCTTATGAATATTGCCTAATCCCCATTTCTTTGCAGCCTCCATAATCTCTTCCGGGTTACCCAGGAGTATCAAATCGGCAACCTCGTCTGTCAATATTTGGTTGGCAGCCTTTAACGTACGCTCTTCTGTTCCTTCTGGCAGAACGATGCGCTGTTTGTTCGCTTGTGCACGCGAAACAATTTCTTTGATCAAGTCCATTGTTATAAATATTAATAGATAACGCTATATTGTAATTTCTACTTTGCAAAAGTACGTATTTTTAGTCAATTTAAATACAACTTATGCATTTAATTTTCCGAGATCATAAAGATTAAGAAAACAAACGACCCCATTGACATCTATCCAGCACTAAACTTTCCAAAAGACAGAATCTTTATGCTCATGAAAAATGAGCTTATTCACCATAAATTTATCTTTCAGATTTCTTTCTGAATCAATATTGATCCTCCGTCAAGATGCGCTCCAGTTCTTCTGGCGTCAAACGCAGCTTAAAACTTCCCTTAAAAGCAATGGAAATGCCTCCCGTCTCTTCCGAAACAATTATAGACAAAGCATCAGACTCCTGCGAAATACCCATTGCAGCCCGATGTCGCAAACCTAATTCCTTAGGTATGTTCATGCTATGTGACACTGGCAGAATACATCCTGCCGCCTTTATTCGCTTATTGCTGATAACCATGGCTCCGTCGTGCAACGGACTGTTTTTAAAGAAAATATTCTCGATCAGCCGCTGGCTGATATTGGCATCAATGATTTCTCCGGAACGAACGATGTCATTCAAAGGAAGACTTCGTTCGATCACAATCAAAGCACCAACCTTTTGCTTGCTCATACTCATACACGCCATAACTATAGGTATGATATCCTCCTTGCTCTGTGTCTGGGCCGCATTTTGTTTCTTAAAAAAACGCAGGATACTGCGTACCCGCTGATGGGTCCCAATCGTATAAAAGAATTTTCGAATCTCCTCCTGAAAAAGGATAATCAAGGCTAACGCACCAACACTGACTAACTTGTCCAGAATGGAACCCAGCAGTTTCATTTCCAGAATTTGCGATACGAAAATCCAAAAAACAATAAAGACAAGAACTCCAAAGAAAATATTTACCGAACGTGACTCTTTCATCACCTTATAACCATAATACAAAATCAGGGCTACAAGAAATACATCAATCACATCCTTTATGCTGACCGTAAAAAACATAATTTTATCCGTTTTTACCCATTACACAAGACTTCAATCATCCTAATATTTTATCCACCAGACGAATTACCTCCCGACAAGCCCGCACATCGTGCACGCGCAATAGCGAAGCCCCTTTCAACAAAGCAACAGTATGCAAGACAGAGCTCCCATTCAAGGACTGATCGGGCGTAATATCCAGTAGTTTATAGATCATGGATTTTCGCGACACTCCGACCAGAATAGGAAGTTCGAAAATCTTCAACCGATCAAGATGATTCATCAGTTCATAATTATGATCCAGCGTTTTCCCAAACCCAAAACCAGGATCAATCAGAATATCTTTCTGTCCCAACTCACGCAAATATCTGATTTTCTGAGCAAAATAGGTAATCAGCTCCTGCATCAGATGGTCGTAATGAGGAGCAACCTGCATATTCTGCGGTGTTCCCTGCATGTGCATCATGATGTAGGGAACACCCAAACCGGCAACAGTTTCAAACATCCGTTCATCAAGTTCACCCGCAGAAATATCATTGATCATGGCTACGCCATAATCTTCCACACACCAACGTGCTACTGACGCCCGAAAAGTATCCACAGAAACCACAGCATCAGGGGCTATTCGTCGAATCAGTTCCAGACCTTTCTTCAGACGCTCCATTTCCTCCTCTGGTGAAACATCTGCTGCATTCGGACGTGAAGAATAAGCTCCAATATCCATAATGTCAGCCCCCTCATCAAGCAACTGCTCCACCCGTTCAACAATATCTTTCTCCGTCTGTTTCCGACTGCCGGCATAAAATGAATCGGGGGTAACATTCAATATGCCCATCACCCGAGGAACCGACAAATCCATTAAACGACCATTTACTTGTATGCTGTAAGGAATCACCCCTTTCATAAATAGATGTTTTTCTTTAGTTATCCCTGCAAATATAGTCAGAATATTTTAGTCATCGGGTATGTCTTATTCGTTTTTCCTCTATCTTTGCACAACAAACTTTTTATCAAATGGAAATCGCTGCACTTTATGAATTATTTCAGCAGCATCCGCAAATCACAACGGATAGCCGCAATTGCCCGAAAGGATCTATTTTCTTTGCACTGAAAGGTGCCTCATTCAACGGCAACGCATTTGCCGCCAAAGCTTTGGAACAAGGATGCTCTTATGCCGTCGTAGACGAACCGGAATTCTGCCCCACCAACGACGCCCGTTACCTACTGACAGACAACTGTCTGACCACCCTACAACAACTGGCAAACTGGCACCGCCGCCAGTTTACGATTCCCGTAATTCAGGTAACCGGAACAAACGGAAAAACAACAACAAAAGAACTTATCGCCACAGTTCTGTCGAAAAAGTTCCAGATTTTATTCACGCAGGGTAATCTTAACAACCATATCGGTGTGCCACTCACCTTACTGCGACTTACGGACAAGCATCAGATCGCCATCATTGAAACCGGAGCCAATCATCCTGGAGAAATAAAGGCACTCACTGAGATCGTGGAACCTGACTATGGCATCATCACCAATGTTGGCCGGGCCCATTTGGAAGGATTCGGTTCGTTTGAAGGCGTGATTCAAACCAAATGCGAACTCTATGATTATCTCCGTAAAAAAAACGGAACTGTATTTCTACACGTGAACAACCCTTGGCTTGCACCTAAAGCAGCAGGAATGAATCAAATCGGCTATGCCAGTGCACCAACAACAGCTTCCGTTATTATTTCTGGAACTGCAGGCCCATGCAACCCTTTCCTTTCTTTCAGCTGGACAGCTTCATCAACCGGGAAAAAACATCAGACAAACACACACCTGATTGGTGGATACAACATGGAAAACATGCTGGCAGCAGCAGCAATCGGTCTGTATTTCCAAGTTGCCGAGGATGACATCAACGATGCGCTTTCTTCCTATATACCTGCAAACAACCGTTCCCAATTAACGGTTACCACAAAAAACAAACTTATTGTTGACGCATATAATGCCAATCCAACAAGCATGGCTGCGGCACTGAAGAATTTTGCTGCTATGACCGTCAATCCCAAAATGGCCATTTTAGGAGCCATGAAAGAACTTGGAACAGACAGCCGTGAAGAACATGCGAAAATTATCCAAAAGCTGCAAGAATATGCGTTTGACCGGGTTTGGCTCGTAGGCAACGAATTTGACGGACTGACCACTGACTATCCTGTCTTCAAAGATATTGAAGCCGTGAAACAACAACTAACTCAGGAAACGCCCGAGAATTACTATATTCTGATCAAAGGCAGCAACAGTACCCATTTATATCAGCTACCGGAACTATTATAGATTTTATTTTCAAACAGCTCTATACTGCCAGACTTATTCTCAAAGTACGCACAGAAGTCTTCAGTATAGAGCGCTATCTGTAATCGTAAACACATAGATAATCAACAATTGCGTACTTTTTATAAGAACCATAAAAAAATCTGCCGGATCAAAACATCCGGCAGATTTTTCTAAAAGTTGGACTACCAAGATTCGAACTTGGACAAACAGAACCAAAACCTGTTGTGCTGCCATTACACCATAGTCCAATCCTCAAACGCTTTCTTTTGGAAAGCGGTGCAAAGTTAAGTATTTCGTCGGGAACCTGCAAATTTATTTCTATATATTTTCCCGATTCAATATAAATCCTGCCTATTTAACCAGAATCAAATAATAGTTTTTCTTACCTCGCTGAACCAGCAAATATTTTCCATCCAATAAATCATTTTCAGTGACGATCTGATCGAAGGCGGTCAGTTTTTCTTTATTCAGGGAAACACCACCGCCTTGAGTCAGTTTTCGCATTTCCCCCTTGCTTGAAAAGCATTGAGTCAATTCAGCCATCAAGTCCACAGCCTTGACACCTGCCGAAATTGAATCACGACCAATCTCAAACTGAGGCACCCCGGCAAAAACATCCAGAAGTGTTTTTTCATCCAGTTTCATCAGACTCTCCTTTGTTGCTTTGCCAAAAAGAATATTGCTGGCTTCGACGGCCATCAGATAATCCTCTTCACTATGTACCATGACCGTCACTTCCTTGGCCAGTCGCTTTTGAAGAATACGCTGACCGGGATCTTCCTTATGCTGGGCAATAAGACCTTCTATCTCTTCCTTGGACAAGGTCGTAAAAATCTTAATATAGCGTTCAGCATCATCATCTGCCACATTCAGCCAGAACTGATAAAAAGCATAAGGAGTTGTATAGTCACGATTCAACCAGATATTTCCCTGTTCCGTCTTACCAAACTTACGACCATCCGACTTCGTAATCAACGGACAAGTCAACGCATATACTTCCCGACCATTGGTCCGTCGAATCAATTCCGCTCCAGTCGTTATATTCCCCCACTGGTCACTGCCTCCCAACTGCAGCTTACAATTCTTATGCTCGTTCAAATACAGGAAATCATATCCCTGAAGCAGCTGATAGGTAAACTCAGTAAAAGAAAGTCCGTCGCGAGCCTCTCCGTTCAAACGTTTCTGTACGCTGTCCTTAGCCATCATATAATTTACCGTGATATGTTTACCGACAGTACGGGCAAAATCCAGAAACGTGAAATCCTTCATCCAGTCATAATTGTTCACCAATTCCGCGTGATTAGGCGCATCACTGTCAAAGTCAAGGAAACGGGCCAATTGCTTCTTGATACAAGCTACATTATGACGTAAGGTCTCTTCATCAAGCAAATTCCTTTCCTGACTTTTACCGGAAGGATCACCGATCATTCCGGTCGCTCCACCCACTAATGCCAGCGGTTTATGCCCGCAACGCTGAAAATGCTTGAGCATCATCACGCCGCACAAATGACCGATATGCAACGAATCTGCTGTCGGATCAATTCCTAAATAAGCTGTAACCTGTTCTTTCTCCAACAACTCTTTTGTACCCGGCATCATGGTATGTATCATACCACGCCATGTTAATTCCTCTACAAAGTCTAACATCGTATGATTTTACATTTATATTTTATAAGACATCATTTTTCTGTTTCCGACAAAATGCCACTTCAGATCCACCGAGTTCTCTCCTAAGAATCAACCGAATAATCTTCAGGAGGAAACATATTCCGGAAATCAGTTTCCTGCAAAAGTACGACCTTTATCGAACTTCTGCAACTTAAAGCTCACTTTTTTCTACAAAAGGCGGGACTATTGGGAAATAGAGTAGAAAAATTATCCCATTGCAAGCGACACATTTTTTCTGTGGAAAACCCTTTAAGTCGAGCAGCCCTTTCATAAATGGACTTGACTGAAACGGTATCATCGTCCGTTTCCAGAAAGAAACGATCAACAGGACATGCTTTGAGGGAATTTTCCTGAAAATGAGCGCCAAAACTAACATACATTCCAGCACGTAACAACTGTTCCAGCAAGATCTCTTTTCCACGAAAGCCATGTATCACCCACGGTTGGCGATAAGTAGAAAATTTCCTGATCTTCAATATCAGATCAAATGAACGGACACAATGAACCACAACCGGCATCTCCATTCGTTCGGCCAGATCAACCTGCGCCCGGAAATACGAAATCTGCAAATCCAGATCCGTACGACAGCACCGGTCCAACCCACATTCTCCGATCATACAGGCATCCGGTCCTTGCAAGAGGACTGCTAATCGGCTTATTGCGACAGACAAATCCATCCTCGGATCCAGATACCAGGGATGCCACCCAAAAGCGAAACAAGTTCTGTCTTCAGCTTCCTTTTCTGTAAAAGACATCATCGGAAAATCCGGTACATGCCACGAACGAACCGCACATTCTCCTGGGACAGCATTCCGATGCGTATGTATGTTCAAGAAATCCATTTTCTTCAATCAGGGTACTGGATCATAACCGGAACCGCCCCATGGATGACACCTCAAGATACGCCGGATGGCCAGATACAATCCCTTAAAAGGGCCATGCTTTCGAATTGCTTCCAAGGCATATTGCGAACAAGTCGGGGTAAACCGGCAAGATGGTGGGGTCATCGGCGAAATCGCCCGACGATAAAACTCTATCGGGAGAACCAACACCAAAATCAACAGATCATTCAGCAGTTTCCACAAACGTCTCATCCGTTCTCCCCTCCTTCTGGTAATATTCTGAAATACGGAACAGCAGATTGCGCATTTTTGCTTCAACGACTGTAGAAGAAACCTGCTCATCGCCCAACCATAAAAAAGCCATGGCAAGATGTTTCGGCATCCTGTCAAGCATCAACGTATCCAGCAAAATATGTTTGTTCAAACGATAGGCCTCACGAACCTGACGTTTCACCCGATTACGCCATACGGCACGTTTAAAGTGTCTCTTGGATACAGAAATCAAAACGGAAACAGGTTCCACCGTTTTCATCTCAGTCGGAATAAACACCACACGAAGCGGATAAGCAGCAAACGACCGGCTTCCTCCTCCAAAAAGTACACCAATCACACGTTTGCTGCACAAACGTTCAGATTTCCGGAAAGCATATTTTTTGGTACCATCCAAATTTTTCATCCTTTTTTCTTTCAATCTGCAAGTTACAACAAAAATCCCTGAAGTCAAAACAAACAGGAACGATTTACTCACAAGAAGAACAAATCGATTCTGAACACCTGCTATAAACAAAAAATGAACGCACGTGCATGCGTCCATTTCCCTTCTTATGTTATCTGTTACCTATGTTTTTTTACATAATCTTCCAAAGCGGCCGTAATGGAAGGAAACTCCTGAGAAGGTGCTTCCAGATCCAAACGCAGGCCCGCATCTTTAACTGCTTTTGCCGTTGTCGGACCAAACGATCCAATCGCAATGTCACCCTGGACAAAATCCGGGAAATTTTTCAACAGCGATTGAATCCCGGAAGGACTGAAAAAGATCAGCATATCGTAATCAAACGGCTCATCCGGAGCAAAGTCATTGCTTACCGTACGATACATCACCCCTTCCGTGTGCTGTAATTTCTTAGCATCCAGCAAATCCTTTATTTCGTCATTGTGAACATCAGACAACGGAACAAAATATTTTTCCGTCTTATGTTTCACCATAGTCGGAATCAGATCGTTTATCTTACCTGTTGTTCCAAAAAAGACCTTTCTTTTACGATACTGCACATATTTCTGAATATACAACGCAACAGTCTCGGTAATGCAGAAATACTTCATGTCTTCCGGAATGGTTATGCGCATCTCCTTACACAACTGAAAAAAATGGTCTATCGCATGACGCGAGGTAAAAACCACAGCTGTATGATCCAAGATAGAAATCTTTTGCTGCCGAAACTCTTTAGAAGAAAGACTTTCAACCTTAATAAAAGGTCTGAAAACGATTTCCACACCATACTTGGAGGCAATCTCATAATAAGGAGACTTTTCGGAAGCTGGTTTTGGCTGTGAAACCAGTATCTTCTTAATCATAAATGTCCTATTTTTTATATGAAACTATAATTTACGAATGCTAATATTCTCCATAAAACCAACACCGGTATTATTTCGAGCGCACAAAAGTACGCAATAAAATGCAATAAACCATAAGTTTTAGAGAAAAAGATTGTCCAATACTTATATAACAGGAGAATTTTCACAAAAACGACCAAAATAAACAGATACAGTAACAGTTCACGAACTGAACATTCAAAATAAATCGGTAAAAACAACAGAGGGAAGAAGCCAATACCTTGGATGGCATATAAAAGGCGTCGAACTTCTGAACACGCCACACGTTGTTTTTTGTCAAAAAAAGTCCAGTCAACGACAGAAGTTATCGACAATTTGAGAAAATAATATAAGCCGAAAAACAATATAGAAACGGCTAAAAATAAATAAGAATAAGATTCTGTTGAGAACAAACTATCCTGACAGACAACATAGGTACACAGCAAAAGAGCCGGCAACAGAATATTCAAACCAGTCAACAGACGTTGACACCGACGTTCCCCTTTGGTATCCCCGTCAAAAAGGTTCGCCTGATCACGCATAGGAGCAAAAAAACGTTTGATCTGATGGATCATCAGACGCTTTGTTCCGGCAAGCAAAAGGACTGACAAGAATAAAACCAACAACAAGAATAAAGACAAAGCATCGTCCATCCGAAACCAATGAGGCAGGTATTCACCCATCTTACCGAGCAGCTCCGGTGACACCTCTGGATGAAAAAAAGGACTATCCGAAAAAAAGGTAGACTGATTCTCCAGAATGCGCACGGACAATATGGAGTCGCACCACTGCTCTACTGATTGCTCCACCGGAAGCACGGCAACACTTTCCATCATATTGCAGCAAATTTCCTGACGTTACGATCCCATTCCGGGATAGAATAAATCATTTCCAATGCTTCAGACGGCGTATGGGCCACCTGCCAGATCTGTCCATGTTCCGGACGCATAAAGTGTCCGTCTATGGCTCGTTCCAGCATCGCGATCAGAGGATCATAATATTTTTCCGTATTCAAAATAACGATCGGTTTTAAATACAATCCTAACTGTTTCCACGTGATGACTTCCAACAGTTCCTCCATCGTACCACAACCACCAGGCAAAGCTATGGCACCGTCCGAAAGACGGGCCATAGTTTGCTTGCGTGCATGCATATCTTCTGTCACAATCAGTTTGCTTAAACCGGTATGATGCCATCCCTGCTCCACCATAAAGCGGGGTATGACCCCGGTTACCTGTCCGCCTGAAGCCAAACAAGCATCCGAACAGGCACGCATCAAGCCGATACTTCCTGCTCCGTTGACCAGATTCAAATGATGGCGAGCAATCAGTGTCCCTAATTCTGATGCCGCATCAAAATAAACCGAATCTATTTTTGTGCTGGAAGCGCAATAAACACAAACGGACTGGACTGTATTCATGATAAGCCAAACTCGTTTTTTATTTTATCCACGTAATCCAGCTTTTCCCAGGTAAAGAGTTCCACTTCCATGCTTTTCGGAGCCATGTAACGACTATGGAACGTCTTGACAACCTTTCTCGGCTCCCGTCCCATATGTCCGTAAGCAGCCGTTTCCTCATAGATAGGCTTACGCAACTGAAGTCGCTCTTCTATGGCCTTAGGTCGCAAATCAAACAGACGGTCAATCACCTTGGCTATTTCGCCATCTGTCATGCGAACATGGCTTCGGCCGTAAGTATTGACATAAATGTTTATCGGTTTGGCCACTCCTATGGCATAGCTGATCTGAACCAGCATTTCATCGGCCACACCGGCAGCCACCATATTTTTAGCAATATGGCGTGCCGCATAAGCTGCTGAACGGTCCACTTTCGAAGGATCTTTTCCGGAAAAGGCACCTCCTCCGTGTGCACCTTTACCTCCATAGGTATCCACGATAATTTTACGTCCGGTCAGCCCGGTATCACCATGAGGTCCTCCAATGACAAACTTGCCTGTCGGATTCACATGATAAACAATATGATCATCAAACAATTTCAGGATCTCCGGATTATGAATCTCAGACAACACGCGCGGCATCAAAATCTGGACGACATCCTTACGAATTAAATCCAGCATCTGCATGTCAGCCTTACGCTGATCGCCATCATGAGGCTTGATAAACTCGTCATGCTGCGTTGAAACCACAATGGTATCGACACGTACAGGCTTGCCGTTATCATCATATTCAATAGTCACCTGGCTTTTGGCATCCGGACGCAGATAAGTCATTTCCTTGCCTTCCCGTCTGATTTCAGCCAGAACCCGAAGTATTTTATGTGCCAGATCCAACGAAAGCGGCATATAATTTTCTGTTTCATTGGTCGCATAACCAAACATCATGCCCTGATCTCCAGCACCTTGATTCATTGGATCCTCGCGCTCCACGCCGCGGTTGATATCAGCACTCTGCTCATGAATCGCAGACAACACGCCGCAACTTTCTGCTTCAAATTTATATTCTGCCCGGGTGTAACCAATCCGGCGAATAGTACGACGGGCAATTTCCTGAAGATCTACATAAGCTTCTGACTTGACTTCTCCGGCCACAATAACCTGACCGGTTGTCACCATGGTTTCACAAGCCACTTTTGACGTGGGGTCAAAAGCAAGCAATTCATCCAAAACGGCATCAGAAATCTGATCTGCCACTTTGTCTGGGTGTCCTTCGGACACGGATTCTGAAGTAAATAAATAACCCATTTCTATGTGTATTAAAAAATTAAAAATAAGAAGAATGGGGTTTCATTGGGAAGGAATGCGTTCAGTTCATGATGACTGTATTTAGCATTTTTTACTGTGGTTGCAAGCTGCCCAAATCTATCCACATTTTAAATTTGACGGCAAAGATAAGCAGTTTCCTGCAAAAAAAGAAATATCAGGGATTAATAATTGTTTTTTCGCCCTCCTGCCGCAACAGGGTCTGGAACAGTTCGGCCATGGTTTTTCCCAACACCGGATGGACAAAATCGGGGGCCAGTTCGGCCATTGGCCGCAAGACGAAATCGCGCAGGTGCATCTGCGGATGAGGCAAGACCAAATCCGGCAAATCCAGGCAACGATCATCATAGAAGATCAGATCAATATCCATCGTCCGGTCAGAGTAATGCCCGCCTGCACTTTTTTTCCTGCGCCCCAAATCCCGCTCAATCTTCTGCGTCACATCCAGCACCTGAAGGGGCTCCAGGTCCGTCTGGATCGCCACAACAGCGTTCAGGAAAGGATGATCAGAAACAAATCCCCAGGGTTTTGTCTCATAAAGAGCGGACTGGCCGACCACGCGACCAATCCGCTCTTCGAGCAACTCCAATGCGCGCTGCATCAGCTGCAGGCGTGCTCCCTGATTGCTCCCTAATCCCAAGTATAAGTTTGCCATAGAACAGCAACTAATCATTCAGGATCAACATGGCGTCTCCATAAGTTCCAAAACGGTAACCCTCCTTTAGCGCCTGCTTGTAACCTTCCATTACCAAATCATAGCCTCCGAATGCAGCGGTAAGCATCAGCAACGTGCTGTGCGGTAAATAGAAATTAGCCACCATCGAATCAGCAACGCTAAAATCATAAGGGGGGAAAATAAATTTGTTAGTCCAGCCCTCAAACTCCTTGAGATGCCCGTCTGTACCGACAGCGGATTCAATCGCACGCTGAACAGTCGTTCCCACGGCACATACCTTATGGCCGTTATCCTTGGCCGTATTGACAATCCGGCAAGCGTCCGCACCGACAAACATCTCTTCGCTGTCTGTCTTATGCTTGGTCAGATCCTCCACATCAATTTCCCGGAAATTACCCAAGCCGCAATGCAACGTGATAAAAGCAAAATCAATACCCTTGATTTCCATACGCTTCATCAATTCTCTGGATAAATGGAGTCCGGCAGTCGGAGCCGTAACGGCGCCCTCGTTTTTGGCAAAAATACATTGAAAACGTTCAAAATCTTCCGGTTCGGATTCACGTTTGATGAATCTGGGCAGCGGAGCTTCTCCCAAAGCATAGAGCGCAGCCTTAAAATCTTCATGTTTGCCGTCATAGAGAAAACGCAGGGTACGTCCCCGGGAAGTCGTGTTGTCAATAACCTCAGCCACCATTGAATCGTCTTCACCGAAATACAATTTATTTCCGATACGGATCTTTCGCGCCGGATCCACAAGGACATCCCACAGGCGCAACTCTTCGTTCAGCTCGCGCAACAGAAACACTTCAATCCGCGCACCGGTCTTTTCCTTATTACCATAGAGACGAGCCGGGAACACTTTGGTATCATTAAAAATAAAAACATCCTTATCATCGAAATAGTCCAGAATCTCTTTAAAATACTGACGGTGCTCAATGTCACCGCTCTTCTTGTGCAACACCATCAACCGGGATTCATCCCGATTATGAGCAGGATACAACGCGATTCGGTCTTCGGGTAATTTGAATTTAAACTGAGACAGTTTCATACTTTAAATACTCCTCTTTTTTATTTTTACTGATTATTCTTCTGAATTTTCTATGTCCTGGCCGTCCAGCCATTCCTGAAAGGTTTCTAACTGCAAACAATCCTCTACACGTATCTCGCCGACCCGTGTACGTCGCAAGGCAGCCAGATGCGCGCCACTGTGGAGCGCTTCGCCAATATCCCGAGCCAATGCACGGATATAAGTCCCCTTACTGCAAACCACCCGGATCTCCAGATCGGGCAAATCGCAGCGCAACAGTTCCAGTTCATCAATGACCAGCAACTTGGGCTGAAGTTCTACAGTCTCTCCCTTTCGGGCCAGATCATACGCCCGGTCTCCATTCACCTTACAGGCTGAAAAGACCGGAGGCACCTGATAAATTTCGCCAATAAACTTTTGCAAGGTTTCTTCCACGAGTTCCCGCGTAATATGTTCCGTAGGATAAGTTGCGTCAATCGGCTTTTCCAGATCAAAAGACGGTGTCGTAGCCCCCAGTCTGAGGGTCGCAATATATTCCTTCGTATGTGCCTGCAGCTCGGAAATGCGCTTGGTGGCTTTTCCGGTACATAAGATCAACACCCCTGTGGCTAAAGGATCCAAGGTTCCGGCATGACCGACTTTCAGCTTTTTCACACCCAACTTCTTGCAGAGCGCATAACGCACTTTGGCAACCAGCCCGAATGAAGTCCAACCATAGGGCTTGTCCAAACAAAGTATTTCTCCTTTTTTAAAATCCACGTCAGATTTTTATTAGAAACGACTTCAAATCAGATTCGTGACAATTAAAGCGATTCCGACAAGCGCGCAATAAACGGCGAAATAAACCAACTTACCCTTCTTGACAATGTTGATCATCCATTTACAGGCCAAACAACCGGAAATAAAAGCTGCCAGAAAGCCAACAAGCAAAGACGTCAGAGAAAGATCTCCCGTAGCTGCTTCTGCACCATGACGTGCGGCCTCGATGATGCTCAACAAGGCTTCGCCCAGTATAGGCGGAATCACCATCAGGAAAGAAAATTGAGCCAATGTCTCTTTTTTATTCCCCAGCAACAGACCGGTAGCGATGGTCGATCCGGAACGCGACACACCGGGAAGCACGGCAACAGCCTGAGCTACACCGATAATAAAGGCATCCTTCAAAGAAAGTTTTTCTTTGGTTCGTGGTCGGGCGAAATACGAAAAAGCCAGTAATGCAGCCGTAATCAACAGGCAACAACCCACTACCAGCAAGCCACTTCCAAAAATTTCTTCGACATAGTCTTTAAAGAAAAGGCCAACAATGCCGACCGGTATCATCGAAACCAGAATATTCAGAGCATATTTCTGTTCTTCATTGATTCCAGGAGACTTAAAATCAAAAAGGCCCTTGAAAATCCAGAAAATTTCCTTATGCAAAATAACCAGTGTACTAAATACCGTAGCCACATGTACGGCGATCGTAAAGGTCAGATTCTCTTCTCCTTCAACACCAAAGAGATTGGAAGCTATGGCAAGATGACCACTACTGCTTACCGGCAGATACTCGGTGAGTCCCTGAAGGACCCCCATTAATAATGCTTCAAGTTCACTCATCGTTTTTTATTTGTCATTTAACGTTTTCGACTCTTCGCTACGATCATTGGGTTTGCGCAAGATACCATAAATAATAAACAGAAAGCCAAACAAACAAACCAAAGGGGCTACCTTTATTCTCCGGGCACTGAATATTTCCGGATTAAAGGTCGTTTCGGTGCTACCACTTCCCGACATCAGAACAAACCCTAAAACAATGACCAGCATACCTATCGCCAGTAAAATAAAGTTGACTTTATCAAAGGCAAAATTTCTTTTTTCCATATTGTATCACCTATTTTTATATTAATGAGCAAAACGTAATCCATCCGGCCGATCACATTTCGTAGAGCTCTCCGGCCTTCATTTTCAAAAATCTGTTCAAAGACAAATAGGAACAGAACAACGTGATCAGCACACCAAAGCCAAACACGGCCAACGACATGATCAGTGTCATTTCCCAGGTAATGAACGTGGTCATCGTCGGATCATAAGACAACAGTCCGTAAAGACCGCCCAAAAGAACTCCGTCGGCCAGCAATGCCGCAACAAAGCCAATCCGGAACGCCCGAACCAGAAACGGTTTTCGAATAAAACGCCAGCTGGCACCAACCAGTTTCATCGTATGAATCAAAAAACGGTTGGCGTAGAGACTCATCTTGACCATACTGTTAATCAACCCGAATGAAACAAACGTCAGTAAAGCAGCAAGTACCAGTAAAACCAGACCGACCCGCTGCAAATTACGGTTCAGATTTTCCACAAGATCCTGCTGATAAACCACATCCGACACCAATGCATCCGCCTTCAGCCGTCTGGTAATCCAGCGCAAGCTGTCTGTATGCGCATAATCAGCCTTCATCTGCAATTCAAACGAAGCCGGAAACGGATTCGACCCCATAAATTCTTCCGGATCTGTCCCCATAGCGGCAATATGTTCCTTCAAGGCCTGTTCTCTGGAAATATAATTCACGGCATGAATATAAGGCTTATTCTTCAATCGTTCCTCACACGCTAAAATCTGTTTTTCCGTTGCATCATCCGCCAGAAGGACAGTGACCACCAGGTTCTCACGCACCGAGTTTGAAAGTTTACGGGCTATCAACGTAAAAAGCACGACGATTCCCAGAAGCACCAGGACCAAAGACGTACTGATACACGACGTAAAAGCCTGCATCCCGCTGAAACCTTTTTTATTCGTATGCCTCATAAATCATTCAAAATCGGATAATTCTGCAAAATTAATTCAAGAAAAGACGACTTCAGCCTATTTTAACTCTATTTAACCGGATCATCAACAACTTCTCCTTTCAATGTTGCAGACGAACTGGCCGTAATGCGCACTTGTACCCAGTCTCCGATCCGGTGTGATCCTCGGTCAAACACAACCACCTTATTTTGCTCAGTCCGCCCAAACAGTTGTTCTCTGGAACGTTTGCTGACTCCCTCAATCAAGACTTCAAAAACCTTTCCAACATCCTTTCGGTTACTTTCGGCCGACAATTCGTTCTGCAGTGCGATCAGCTCATTCAACCGGCGCACCTTGACCTCCTCGGGCACATCGTCAGGAAGATTCTTGGAAGCATACGTTCCCGGACGTTCTGAATATTTAAACATAAACGCACTGTCATAAGCGCAAATGCGCATCAATGACAAGGACATCTGATGATCCTCCTCTGTTTCAGAGCAATAGCCGGAAAAAATATCCGTCGAAAGACCGCAATCAGGTATGATTCTCCGAATCGCCTCAACCCGTTCCAAATACCATTCCCGGGTATATTTCCGGTTCATGAGTTTTAAAATACGCGTACTGCCGCTTTGAACCGGCAGATGAATACTCTTGCAAACATTGGGCTCTTCGGCAATCACCCGAAGTGTCTCGTCGCTCATATCTTTCGGATGCGATGTCGTAAAGCGCACGCGCATGCCCCGGGCTTCCTGTGCCACGATACGGAGCAAACGGGGAAAATCAACATCAGCGCCGTCATCGCCCTGCCAATGATACGAATTGACGTTCTGTCCCAGCAAAGTAACTTCCTTATATCCACGCCGCTTCAGGTCACGCACTTCATTCAGAATACTTTCCACATCCCGACTCCGCTCACGTCCTCTGGTATAAGGTACGATGCAGTAATGACAAAAATTGTTACATCCGCGCATAATGCTGACAAAGCCCGAAATATGATTGCCACAAACCCGCTGGGGAATCACATCCCGATAAGTCTCGGTTGTCGAAAGTTCCACATTGATCGCTTTGTGTCCCAACTCCACTTGAGCCACCAGATCGGGCAATGACAAATAGGCATCCGGACCGACAACCACATCCACATGATAATCATCAATGAGCTTCTCTTTTACCCGCTCGGCCATACAACCCAGCACTCCGATAATCAACTTACGTCCCTTGCGCTGCAAAGAATGGAAAAATTCCAACCGGTTCAAGATCTTTTGTTCCGCATTATCCCGCACCGAACAGGTATTCAGGAAAACAGCATCTGCCACGTCCAGAGTTTCACAAACGTCATATCCGGCCATTTTCATCACCGAGGCAACAACTTCACTGTCTGCCACATTCATCTGGCAGCCATAGGTTTCTATAAAGAGTTTCTTCATTTCCTACATTTTATTTTGGAGTTGCAAAGATAAGCAAAAAATCAAAGGCAAAACAGAAACACCCCTATGCTTAACCTTTAAATAGCAATCTTTCATCTATAAAATATGTTAACAGAACTCTTTTTCTGAAAAAGAAATTTTGTCCATATAAAAAAAATTGTGATTTTTGCAGTGAATAAAAACATTAGATTTTTTCATAGTTAAGGTTTAGTTTAAAGAAAAAGGGAGCTGTGAAGCCCCCTTTTTTCATGTCGAAACGTTTTACAAAGGATTTTATTTTTGCGGTATCCTTTCCATTCATGTCATGCGCCCAGTTCCCGGAAATTCAAGGAAAGCCGACAGTTTTTCATCTTAAAAAACGCCCGAAAAGCTATTTTTACAGGATAATCATCTGTTTCTATGAAAAAAAACATAACTTTGTTGGTTGGAAACATGAAAAACAAATAAAATAAAAGCATCTATGGCATTTAACAGAATTACAGCTGCCGAAGCAGCGTCACTTATCGCTCACGGAGAAACCATAGGCCTGAGCGGATTTACACCAGCCGGAACTCCGAAGTCCGTTCCTGCCGAAATTGCCAAAAAGGCCGAACAGGAACATGCGGCGGGAAAAGCATTCAAAATCAACATCTTCACTGGTGCATCAACCGGTCAGAGTTGTGACGGCGCATTAGCCAATGCCGAAGCCATCGGCTTCCGGGCGCCTTATACGACCAACAAAGATTTCCGGACGCACGTCAATAACAATGAAATCTGCTATTCAGACCTGAACCTGTCCAACATGGCTACTCAGATCCGTCAAGGCTACCTCGGAAAAGTAGACTGGGCCATTATCGAAGCCTGCGAAATCGAACAGCATGGCGACAAGGCTCACATTTATCTGACCGCCAGCGGGGGAATCAGCCCGACCATTTGCCGTCTGGCCGAAAAAGGAATTATCATCGAACTGAATGCCTTTCACAGCAAAAACTGCATGGGTATCCACGACGTTTACGAATTAGAGGACCATCCATTCCGTAAACCGGTCATGATCATGAAAGCAAACGACCGGATCGGAAAGCCTTACATCGAAGTGGATGCGAGCCGCATCAAAGGAATTGTCGAGTGTAACATCCCCGACGAAGCCAGAGCATTTAAGGATGCTGACGAGGTGACGACAACTATCGGACAGAATGTCGCCGATTTCCTGCTGGCAAACCTGAAAAGCGGGAAAATCCCGGCCAGTTTCCTCAATTTGCAAAGCGGTGTCGGCAGTGGTGCCAATGCTGTGCTCGGCGCCTTGGGCCAGTGCCCGGAAGTGCCCAACTTCAACATCTACACGGAAGTACTCCAGGACGCACCTGTACAACTAATGCGCGACGGTCGCGTACTTTCTGCCTCAACCTGTTCCCTGACAGTCACCAACGACTGCCTGAAAGGTATCTACAACGATATGGACTTCTTCCGTGATAAATTAGTGTTGCGCCCTTCCGAAATTTCCAACTGCCCGGAAGTAATTGCACGCATCGGCGTATGTTCTTTGAATACGGCCATCGAAGTAGACATCTACGGACATGCCAATTCTACCAAGATTTGCGGCACAAAAATGATGAACGGCATCGGTGGTTCGGCCGACTTTACCAACAATGCCTATCTGAGCATCTTCACTTGCGGTTCGACAACCAAAGGCGGAGCCATCAGCAGCATTGTGCCTTTCTGTTCGCACATCGACCATACGAGCCACTTCATCGATGCCGTAATTACCGAATATGGTATTGCCGACCTGCGCGGCAAATGTGCCATGGACAAAGCGGCCGAACTGATCAAAGTGGCCCATCCAGACTACCGGCCATTGCTTCAAGACTATCTGAACATTGCGGCTAAATTCAAAGGGCACACCCATCACTGTTTGTCTGCAGCTTTTGCCATGCACGACACCTTGCGCCGCAAGGGAGACATGCGCCTGACAGACTGGAGTGAATACCTGAAATAAGCCTATAAATAAACGCAGAAAAAGAACAGGCCGGAAATAATCTCAGTTTTGAGACTGAGGTTGTTTCCGGCCTGCATCATATAAACACAATGACGTTTATTTGATCATTTTACTTACTTTTTATTACCAAAATAAGCAATATGCTTTTTCTAATTATTTTAAAAAAGGGGTTTCCAGATTCATTTCATGCATATTTATACCCTTGAATATGCAAAAATAGCGGAATATACCGCATATATTCCATTTTTTTCATCAAAAAGCATCTTATTGATCGCGGTAAGCAGAAATGCTGGCCGCGGTAAGCATAGAAAATGAAGGGCTCCACCTGATCTTGTGACCGCCTTCACACAAAAACAGGAATCCGTTTCGAAACTTTCACGCGCTGAATCCCGTTATTTTCTTCTGGTTGCCCCACGATGAAAATCGGACTTTTCGGGGATAAAAAATTGTCTATCTGAGTCTTACCACGTTTTTTGGCAAGCTATACGGAAGAATTCCGTCGACAAGCCAGTCACCGCCGGAAATTTGCGCACAGAGAACCGGATAAAATGCAAAATGTCATTTTGTCAAAACCGGTCGAAGCAAGACAACCGCCCGTTCCAGATACTGCCGGTCCGTCTCATCAAAAGCAGCCTTATGCTCACTGTCAATATCCAGCACGGCGCAAACCGTCCCCCCAGCATCAAAAACCGGGACTACTATTTCACTCTCAGACGCCGACGAACAGGCAATATGTCCCGGAAACAAGTGGACGTCCGGCACCACCTGAGTCCGTTCCTCTTTCCAGGCCGTACCGCATACCCCCTTACCAAATCCGATCCGAGTACATGCCACAGGCCCCTGAAACGGACCTAACACTAATTGTCCGCCGGACACCCGATAAAAACCGGTCCACCAGAAACCGAAAGTTTCATGTATCTCGGCTGCAAAATTAGCCATGGCAGCCACGGCATCCGTTTCGCCCTCCAATAAAGCCTCAAGACTCTTCAACAACGCCTCATACTTCTTTGATTTCTTTTGTTCCATATCCTGATCATGCATCAGTTAATCTTCTATTGCGTTTTGAAAGACAAAAATAAGAGATTTTACCTAAAAACACATAGACAAATCCCATAAATGTTTCTTCCCGCCGGATCTATTCCGAAACAGAAGCAACGGAACAAACCCAATAGAAGCAACATAGACTTACCAACTGTTCTTACATCTATTTCATTTTTTTGTATTATCTTTGCTTCCAATCCAAAAAACTTCACAAGCGTTATGGAATATCAAGCCAATGATTCACGCTACAACACCGGCATGGAATATCGCCGTTGCGGTCAGTCCGGCATCCTGTTACCCGTCATTTCTCTCGGATTCTGGCATAATTTCGGAACGACCACACCTTTCGCCACGGCCCGGGCCATAGCCCATCATGCCTTCGATTGCGGCATTACGCACTTTGATCTGGCCAACAATTACGGTCCTGTTCCCGGAGCAGCCGAAGAAACACTGGGACGCCTGATGGAACAGTCTCTTCGCCCGTATCGCGACGAACTTTTCATCGCCACAAAGGCCGGTTACGAAATGTGGCCCGGTCCTTACGGCAACTGGGGGAGCCGCAAATCGCTGATCGGAAGCCTCAATCAAAGTCTGCGACGTATGAAATTGGATTATGTCGACCTGTTTTACAGCCATCGGTACGATCCGGAAACCCCTTTGGACGAAACCCTCCAGGCCCTCGCCGACATCGTCCGGCAGGGTAAAGCGCTTTATGTGGGCCTCTCCCGCTGGCCCCGGGAAGCGGCAATTTACGGTTTTCGTTACTTGGCCGAACAGCACGTGCCGTGTCTTATTTATCAGGGACGAATCAATCTGTTCGACCGCAGTTGTCTGGACTCAGGCATATTGGACTGTTGCCGGAACCAGGGAAGCGGATTCATCGCATTTTCCCCATTGGCCCAGGGATTGCTCACCGATCGTTACCTGAACGGTATTCCGGCCGACTCACGTATGGCCGTCGGGCACTTCCTGAAAAGCGACATGCTGACAGAGGAAAAGCGAATACAAATAGCCCGTCTGAACCAATTGGCCAGCGAACGAGGACAAACGTTGGCCGAAATGGCACTCGCCTGGATTCTGCAGCTTCAAGGCGTCACCAGTGTTCTGACCGGTGCCAGTTCGTCGGAACAACTCGACAAGAACCTGCGCTGCATCGGTTCTGCTCCGTTCAGTCCGGAAGAAGAAAAACGCATAGAAGAAATACTATCCTAAATTTTTATAGCATCCAAAACAATGAAAAAACAAACCTTTTTATTCGGCGCCCTGCTTCTCTGTAGCAGTCTGAACGCTCAGGAAGCTCTCACGCCGGACGTTCTGAAAACCTTAGCCGACAGTTACCAGAACACCACGACCGACAAAGCCCTGAAAAATGCCATCAGTGCAAACCCAATCAAGAAATTAGCCGTAAATCAGGAACATTCTGCCGAACCGGACACCTATTTCAGCATCTCCGTCAACAGCAAAGGCATCACCGATCAGGAAAGCAGTGGTCGTTGCTGGATGTTTACGGGATTGAACGTGCTCCGGGCCAAAATGATCAGTAAATACCATCTGGACGGCATGGAATTCTCTCAGCTCTATCTGTTCTTTTACGATCAGCTGGAAAAGAGCAATCTGTTTCTTCAGGGTATCATCGATACCCGTGAAAAACCATTGGCCGATAAAACCGTAGAATGGCTGTTCCGCCATCCGCTGAGCGACGGAGGACAGTTCACCGGTGTTTCCGACCTGATCGAAAAATACGGTGTCGTGCCCAAAGAAGTCGTTGCAGAAACCTACCACAGCAACAACACGGGAGAGATTTCATCACTCATCAGCCGTAAACTCCGGGAATTCGGCATGCAATTGCGCGAACAAGCCGAAAAAGGAGCCTCTGTGAAAGAACTGGAACAGAACAAGGTGGAAATGATGAAAACCATTTACCGCATGTTGGTTCTGGCATACGGCGAACCGGTACAATCGTTTACATGGGCACCGAAACGGGGCGGAAAAGCCGCAGAAGAGCCGAAAACCTACACCCCGCAAAGCTTCTATAAAGAAGTATGCGGCGGCGAAAAGATGAACGGCAACTATGTCATGCTGATGAACGATCCCTCCCGCCCGTTCAACAAAGTCTATGAAATCGAATACGACCGTCATACCTACGACGGCAACAACTGGCTGTACCTGAACCTGCCGATCGAAGACATTAAGGAAATGGCCATCGCCAGCCTGAAAGACAGCACCATGCTTTATTTCAGTTGCGACGTGGGCAAATATCTGAACAGCAAGGGATTGCTCGACATCGACAATTATGACTACGGCAGTTTGTTCAACACCACGTTCGGCATGGATAAAAAGCAGCGCATACAAAGCTTTGACAGCGGCAGTACGCACGCCATGACACTGATGGCCGTCGATTTAGACCAGGAAGGCAAACCGAAAAAATGGAAAGTAGAAAACAGCTGGGGCCCGTCACACGGATTTGCCGGACACCTGATCATGACCGATGAATGGTTCGACGAATACATGTTCCGCCTCGTCGTGAACAAGAAATATTGCCCGAAACGCATACTCGACCTGCTGAAACAAGAACCGGTACAGTTACCGGCCTGGGACCCGATGTTCAGCAATGAACTATAAAGAATACCTGTTTGTACCGGCTACCCGGATGAACGTTTCTTAACACACGTCGTCTTAACTCGGACAAACAAATTATCTGCAAGCTTCCCATGTTCCGTGACAAATTGAACAAAAATCGGGAAGCTTGCTTTCATATTATCTTTATTAACCGATTTTAAAGGATAACATGCCAACGGCAGTTTTTGTTTTCTGTCAAATATTCCTATATTTGCACGCAGAACATAAATTCTCTAAAACAAAAAGATCATGAAAAAAATCAGAGCAGCCATTGTTGGTTATGGCAACATTGGCCATTACACGTTACAGGCTTTGCAAGCCGCACCCGATTTTGAGATTGCCGGCATTGTACGCCGCAACGGAGCTGAAAACAAACCGGAAGAATTAGCCAACTATCCAGTTGTCAAGAACATCCGCGAATTACAAAATGTCGATGTTGCCATTTTAGCTACTCCGACCCGAAAAGTAGAAGAATATGCCAAAGAGATTCTGGCCATGGGTATCAACACGGTGGACAGTTTTGACATCCATACCCAGATTACTTCCCTGCGTCGCTCCTTGAACGAAAGTGCCAAAGCGGGCAACGCCGTATCGATCATATCTGCCGGTTGGGATCCGGGAAGTGATTCCATCGTAAGAACCATGCTCGAAGCCATCGCTCCCAAAGGCATCACCTACACCAATTTCGGTCCGGGTATGAGCATGGGACACACCGTTGCCGTAAAGGCTATTGAAGGCGTTCAGGCTGCATTGTCCATGACAATTCCCACGGGCACGGGTATTCATCGCCGCATGGTTTATATCGAAGTAAAAGAAGGCTACAAGTTTGAGGAGGTAGCAGCTGCAATCAAGGCCGACGCTTACTTTGTCAACGACGAAACCCATGTTATTCAGGTGCCCAGCGTAGATGCCCTGCTCGATATGGGCCACGGTGTACACTTGACTCGTAAAGGAGTGTCAGGAACGACCCAGAACCAACTGTTTGAATTCAACATGCGCATCAACAACCCGGCGCTCACCGCTCAGGTACTGGTTTGTGTGGCTCGTGCTTCCATGAAACAGCAACCCGGTTGTTACACGATGGTGGAGATTCCGGTCATTGACTTGCTCTACGGAGAACGTGAGGACCTGATTGCACATTTAGTATAAACCCATAGATTTCTTTTTAAGAAAAAGCTGAAAAAGCACCGTCTAACTTTCCTGACGGTGCTTTTTCAGTTGCTGTTCTGCAAGACTGCGACAAGCAGCCCGTGCTATTTTCCCACTGCCGGTCATTGGAATCTTCGGAACGGCAATGACATGACGGGGCGCATGATAAGACGGCAGACGGTGCTTCAATACCACAGCAAGTTGTCGGGCTTCTTCTTCAGACACCTCGACCAACAAGACCAATGCTTCTCCTAAAGCCGGGTCGGCAACCGAAGTCAGTGCAAACGACCGGCCACCCAGCAGTTTTTTCAATATGGTCTCATCTTCCTCGATATGAATCTTGATTCCTCCGCTATTCACGACATTGTCCCTACGCCCCAGCACGGCAAAAGTCCCGTCGGGACGCAGATCTACCAGATCATTCGTCACCAAAAGATCATCACACAAATCGGGAGCGTCGACAACCAGACAACCGTCTGCTGTCCGGCTGACGGATATGCCCGGCAAAGGCGTATACAGAACCTGAAAATCAGAAACCTTTTTTCCCGACAGAACTTGCCGGTCGTCCTGCAATAGACATAAAGCGATGTGTGACAAAGTTTCCGTCATTCCGTAAGAAGAATATACCCGGCACGGCAGCTCCCGTGCGGCCTGCCACAATGTCCGGTCTACAGCGCCACCGCCGATCAGAACCACGCGAGCCTGTTCCAACTTTGCCCGTTCGTCGGGCACCTGTAATGAACGGAACAACTGTAAAGGGACCATCGAAATAAAATCAACAGTCCGGTCCAACGTAGCCAGAGGATGGGCCGTTGGAGCCCTCAGTATGATTTCCATCCCAGCCACCAGAGCACGTACCACCATCATTTTTGCCCCGATATAACGCAAATCCATGCAAAGCAGCAAACGGTCGCCCGCTTTCAAGCCTAAAGCCCGGCAAGTACGGCAGGCACTGTTCATCATGCGTTCTTTCTGCACCGGATAACATTTCGGTTGTCCGGTAGAACCCGAAGACTGTACGGCTAAAGTATCTTCTTCGGAGAACCAGTCGTTCAGAAAACTCCAGAAAGCACTGCGCGCTTCCTCCTGTTCCGATGCTGCTTTCCCGGAAATCTCCGGCAAATCCGCAACAGACCAGCGCCGTCCTTCAAAGATCACATACTGTTGTGCCCTGTCGCGTATGAATCCGTCTGCCAGTCCGGTGTTACGATTAATTTGTTCCATTTCGTTCCTTTCAAAAAGTTTCCGTACGGGCTATGAATGGAGCAACCACGTCGGTATTCTGGGGAACGGCTCCAAACCAAAGCGCATCACCCCGGACGTCCAACGGCAGTGCTGCATTATCCGTAAACAGCAACCCCGTGCCCAGTCCCTGAGGACGTTCCGGATGCCATCGGGCACACCATTGTGCAATCGCATTCAAACCGACATTCGATTCCAGAGCAGAAGTGATCCACCAGCCAATACCCCGTATCCCGGCCTCCTCAATCCATTCCCGACAGCCCAAGAAGCCTCCGTGCAGCGAAGGCTTGAGCACCACGAATTGCGGATGAAGACGGTCCAGAAAATCTGCTTTCGCCTGACGTCCGTGAACACCGATCAACTCCTCGTCGAAAGCGATGGGTAACGGTGTTTCCGCCGTAAGTTTCGCCATGGCCTCTTCCTGACCGGCACGAATAGGCTGTTCGATGGAATGGAGCTGCAATTCCGACAACTGTTGTAACTTTCTGTAAGCCTCATCCGGCGAAAACGCTCCGTTGGCATCCACCCGCAACTCGACTTCACGGGCCGAAAATCTGTTCCGGATCAACCGAAGCAATTCCAGTTCGCGGTCAAAGTCAAGCGCCCCGATTTTCAATTTCACACAACGGTAACCTGCTTCCAGCTTAGTCTGAATCTGACGGTACATAGCCTCATAATCCCCCATCCAGATCAGACCATTGATCGGTATACCCGTTTCTCCCCGCGAAAAAGGCGTATCCCAAAGCGCATAACCGGATCTTTCCCAGCTGCGCAAAGCTGTTTCAAGCCCAAATATCATCGATGGAAAACGGAACCATTCCGGTTCTGCTTCGGAAAAGACAGCGGCCAGTCCTTCGGGCCGGTCCCATAGCTCCGGACTTCCCGAAACACTCCAACGTTCTACCGCGTCGCACAACCGACGCAACACCACCCCATAATCGGGTCTGTCGTCGCAACTCAATTGAGGCAGCGGCGCACATTCTCCCCAAGCAGTTTTGTTCAGACAGTCGTCCGAAGTCATCCGTACAAACCAGCTTTTACGCGTCAGGTAAACTCCGCGCGAAGTTCCCGCAGGCTTCTTGAAAAACAACCGGCGGGGAAAAATATCCAGTTTCAACCTTTCCATAACCAACACTTCCTGTTCTTTTACCTGCAAAGATAGTGTTTCCCAATCAAGAGGGACGAAAACCAAATGAAATAATTAGAGCATTCAGCACGAAATATTTATGGTATTCGGCCAGTATCGAAACATTTTTATACCTATCTTTGCAAAGAGAAACAGATAAACGAACAAAACAGCTTATGAAAAAGCTTCTCATCACCGGTGCTAGCGGTTTTTTAGGAATCCGCACGACAATGCACTACATCACCAAATGTGAAGTAGTCTGCTGCGGACATGCGGGCTTAGACATCACTCAGGCCAAGGCTGTAGAATCGTTCTTTGCGATTCAGCAACCTGACGTAGTCTTTCATTTAGCCGCCATCTCCGACACCGGTTACTCCGAACAGCATCCCGACGAGTCCGAGGCGGTCAACCTGCAGGGTACGGTCAATATAGCCAGAGCCTGTGCCCAAACGGGCAGCAAACTGATTTATATGAGTTCGGATCAGGTCTACAACGGTAATACGGAAAGCGGACCACTTTCCGAAAACAGCAAGCTGGCTCCGGAGAATGTTTACGGACGGCACAAATGGCAAGCGGAACAGGAAGTACAACAGATTTTACCCGATGCCGTAGGCCTCCGTCTAAGCTGGATGTACGACCTTCCCGACAGTCATTATCGTCTGAATCGAAATCTGCTCGTCAATCTTCGGACGGCTTATGTCCATAAAGAGGTCCTCAAGGCAGCCACCCGTGAGATACGCGGCATTACGAACGTCTGGGATGTTGTCTATCGGCTTGAGGATTGCGTACACTTGCCCGGAGGCATCTACAATTTCGGTTGTGAGAACAGCCGGAACAGCTATGAAACATTTGTCGAAACCGCCCGCATGATGGGATTGGAAAGGCCTGAAGAATGGATTCTTCCGGATACGGAACGTTTCCCGGAACATCCGCGTAACCTGTCCATGAATACGGCCCTAATCCAACAGTTCGGCATCAGATTCCCGGACACCCTGCAAGGCATCCAACTGGCAATCGGCAGGCACCAGGTGTCCTGATGCCAACTTTCCTTTTTCAACATTTAGGATCCGAATCAGCAGTTTCCAGAAACGGCAAGTCCTCATTTCCACACTATATTGAAGCTGGAAATGAGGACTTGCCGTTTTCTTTCCGGAATCCGGTTCAGGAAGCATACATGGCTTCTATTTCAGCCGCATAATGCTGGTTGACCACCGGACGCTTTACCTTCAGCGTATTAGTCAGTTCGCCCTTTTCCAGACTCAACGGCTCAGGCAAGAGCGTAATCCGCTTGATCTGCTCATAATGGGCAAATTCCTGTTGTAAGGTTTGAATACGGTCCAGGATCATCTGAACCACCTCCGGGCGCCGGCACAAATCAGCCATATCGGTATATTGCAAATCTTTTTTTGCGGCATATTCCTTTAATAATTGGTAATCGGGAACAATCAGTGCCGAAGCAAACTTACGTTTGTCGGCAATCACCACAATCTGGTCGATATAACGGTCGATGACCAGTTTCGCTTCAATCATCTGCGGTGCAATGTACTTGCCGTTTGATGTTTTAAAAAGATCCTTGATGCGATCTTTCAAAAACAACTCGCCGTTTAACAGGTAACCGGCATCCCCCGTATGGAACCAGCCCTCTGCATCAATAGCGGCCCGCGTTGCCTCCGCCTTCTTGTAATAGCCCTTGGTAATCGTAACCCCGCGCAACAGGATCTCTCCATTATCTGCTATTTTAAGCTCCAGACCGTCAATCAGACGACCGACAGAACCTATCGAATTGACCGCATCATCATGATCACAACTGACGGTAGCCGTAGATTCTGTCAATCCATAGCCGGCTACCATATTGATCCCTGCCGCATGAACAAACTCCTCGACAGCCGGCGGAATGGCCGCACCTGCCGTGGGGAAGAAATTGGCATTCTCCAGACCTAAGGTCCTTTTTAAAATGGAAATCACCGTTTTCTCAAAGAATTTATACCGCAACCGTAATCCCAACGGCGGTTCGATGCGACGCATCCGATAACGGACGTTATATTCCTTACCGACACGCAAGGCTTCCAACAACAGCTTCCGTTGCATCGGATTGCTGGCGTTGATCTTTTCCTGCACACCGGCATACACTTTCTCCCAAAAGCGGGGTACCGCGCACATACACGTAGGATGGACCTCCTGAAGCGACTGCAACACATCCACAGGCTTCAAATTAACCGCCAGCCGTACGCCTTCCGCCAACCCCAAATAAGACCAGGCCCGCTCAAAGACATGGGTAAACGGCAAGAAATTCAGGAAGACATCATGCTCACTCAAATTCAAGACCCGATCATTGGCCGCAATACCAGCCTGATACATCTTATGGGTCAGCATGACTCCTTTGCTCTCACCCGTCGTACCGCATGTATATAAAATATTGCCCAGATCATCCGGCTCAGCTTCCTCACTCCGCTTGTCCACTTCGGTCTGAAAAGGAAAACCGCTTCCCAAAGCCATGAATTCATCAAAATAAATGGAAACCTGATCCAACGGATGTTTCTGTATCGTCCGGTCAAACAAGATCAGTTTCTCTAAAGAAGGACATAAAGGCATGGTCCGAAACGCCGTGTCGTACTGATACTGCTCGCCGACAAAAACAAAACGAACTTCCGCATCATTAATCATATATTTGATCTGGGCCTCAGAACTGGTCGCATAAAACGGAATGGTAACAGCGCGTATACCATACGCGCCAAAATCCACAAAAAGACATTCCGGTTTGTTCTGTGAAAAGACAGCCAGATTTTCCTGTACGCGTACACCGAGTGCCAGCAATGCATTGGAAACCATCCGCACCGCTCCCGAAAATTCATTCCAGGAAATGGGAATCCATTGATTTTTTTCATAGTCGCGGTAAGACAACGCCGTTTTATCGCCAAACTTTCTGGCTTGATCCTGGATCAAAACGGCAAAAGGACTCGTATTTAGCATAGCTTTAGGTATTATTTCCCACAAAGATATGGTTTTATTTGTAACTAACTACAATATTCCTAAAAAATGTTTTATTTATCTTGAAAAACCCTATATCTTTGCCGGAAACCAGAATAAAAGCAGCATGGAACTGAACTTGATGACAGATGAGGCCGTCGAATTGCTCCGACAGCTCATACAAATTCCTTCCGTCAGCCGCGAAGAGCAGGCTGCAGCCGACCGTTTACAGCAATTCATGGAGAAGCGTGGTATCGCCACGCACCGCGACGGCAACAACGTGTGGTGTCTTTCCCCGAAGTTTAACCGCAGCAAACCGACATTATTACTGAATTCGCACATCGACACCGTCAAACCGGTAAACGGCTGGCAGCACAATCCTTTTGAAGCAACCGTCGAAAATGGTCGGATCTATGGTTTAGGCAGCAACGATGCCGGAGCCAGCATCGTGTGCCTGCTCCAGAGCTACCGCCAGCTGATCCAAACAGAACAACCCTACAACCTGATCTTTCTGGCATCATGCGAGGAGGAAGTGTCGGGCAAGAACGGCATCGAAAGAATCCTGCCGCAACTGCCTCCGGTGCAGGTAGCAATCGTAGGCGAGCCCACAGGCATGCAACCGGCCATTGCCGAAAAGGGACTGATGGTGCTCGACGTCACCGTACACGGACGTTCCGGACATGCCGCACGCAACGAAGGCGACAATGCCATTTATAAGGCAATCAAAGATATAGAATGGTTCCAACAGTTCGAGTTTCCCGAACAGTCGCCCTTGCTCGGTCCGGTAAAAATGACGGTCACCGTCATCCAGGCGGGCACCCAGCACAACGTTGTGCCCGACCAATGTGTCTTCACCGTGGACATTCGCAGCAACGAAAAATATACCAATGAACAAATCTACGAATGCGTCACGAAGCACATCGGCGGAACGGCCCGGGCACGTTCTTTCCGGCTGAATTCCTCCCATATTCCGGAAAGTCATCCCTTGGTGCAACGAATGCTCCGGGAAGGCCGGACCCCATTTGGCTCACCCACCCTTTCCGACCAGGCTTTAATGCATTTTCCTTCCTTAAAAATCGGTCCGGGCGATTCTGCCCGCTCGCATACAGCCGACGAATACATTGAAATAGCGGAAATCCATCATGCAATAAAACTCTACCTCACCCTCTTGGACCAACTGGATCTTCAGGAAGGCCGGTAATTCTTTGCGGTGCAGGTTTTCGATTTAATTACCGCGCAATCCACAATTCCGGATTTAACTTCGCCCGCTCCTTACGTAATTGGAAATGCAACACGCAATTGCCGGACCCGTCATTGGCCACAGAGCCAAGAATATCCCGGGCACGGACTTTCTGGCCGTTCTTCACTTGCACGGAAGACAAATTGCAATATACCGAAATGTAACTGCCATGACGCACCAGGACATTCATGGTTCCCCCAAATTGAAAGACAGCCGTCACTTCGCCATCAAAAACAGAACGTGCCTTTGCTCCGGACCGTCCGATATAGTTGATGCCTTTACTGTCCAGACGCACATTCTTCAGTCCGGGTACATTATAGGTACCAAACCGACCACTCACCATGTATGACCCGGTAATCGGCACCGGAAGTTTTCCTTTGTTGCGTTCAAAATTGCCGCTCAATTGATGATCCACGGACGTACGCCAGGAGCCTGCCTGCTCCTTTCGAGCGTCCGAAGTCGTTTTCTTGCTTTCCGAACGGTCAGTCGTCTTTTTCCGGGCTGTCGTTTCGGTTGCCTTGCGTTTTTTTTCTTCGGCCAGGGCTTTCCGGCGCGCTTCCTCTTCGGCCCGTTTACGCGCCTGCTCCAACTCATAAGCAATCAAATCATCGATCTTTTTATCCAATTCGGCCAGTTCCCTGCGCTGACGGCTTAACTGCTGCACCAATTTCTTTTCCCGCTGCTGCAAGCCGGCCATCAGCTTTTGCTGTTCTTTCTGCTCTTCGAACAACTGCTTCCGCTGCTGCTGGGTTTCGGCTACCATGCGACTCATATCACTTTTTGCCTTCAACAGATCCTCCTGCCGGTCTTTCAGGGCTTTCTGTTTTTTCTTGATCTCCATGCCGATATTTCGCTGATACGCCGCATAGTCACGGGCATAACGGGCTCTGCGATACATCTGCGTTACGGTCTCGGCAGAAAACACAAACAGCCACGGGCTCTGCACGGCCCGGTTCGTCCGGGAATAAATCAAAGCCTGTTTATACCGTTCCCGGGCTGCTTCCAGCTCCTCGCTTTTTTTGTTGATGTCCGCCGTCACTATTTTAATCTGCCTGTCGGTCTGAGCAATCTTCTGTTCCATGGTGCGAATGTAATCCAACCGGCTTTCCAACTGCATATTGATAAAGTCGATCGTCTGCACTTTTTTAGCCACATCCGTTTTCGTCTCATCCAGCTGTTTCTGCGAGCGGGAAACCGTCCGGGTCATTTCCTTCTTCTTATTCTGCAGCGACTTGACCTTACGGCTGGTCTGGGCTTCTGCCCCTGCGGACAGAAACAACATCAACGAGACCAAAAAGACCAGCAAATTCCTCATGAGCGTTTCAACAAACGTTTTATTAGTGCATCGACAGATACTTGTTTATACTTTGCAGACACTTGTGTATGAGTCTGCCAGCTGTCATCCTGTTTCACGGACGACAGCGCCAGGGTCACCTTCAACGGTTTCTCCGTACCGACCGTTTCCAGAACCATCTGTCCCGGAAACAAAGTCCGCCCAACCTGTCTGTAATCCTCATACTCCCAGTTCAGGCGAAGCGGCAGTCTGGCGGCAGCATCCGACGCCTCCACCCGGCGAATCAGACCATCGTTGGCTCCCAAAACAAAACTTAAAGCAACCTGCCCGGGATGATCCAGCCGCAAGACGAATTCGTCGGCCGCACGACCGGAAGAACGCACGAAATCCGTTTCCCGAATCTGTTCCCCACGTCCGGGAACAAACAGACGACTCCAGAAAAGCGCCTGCAACGTGGAAAAATCCAATCCTGAACGTTTCAGGAAAGCCTGTTCCTGATAAGAAGTGCGGACATATTGTTTTCCCATACGGTCTATGACCAGTACATAGTCGGGAGTAATTTCCAACCGGGCCACCTCGACAAAAAAAGCGGACAAGGAAATCTGAATGACTTCGTCACGCTTCATACGCAGCATACCGCCCACCGACAGATCCTTACCCTCGGCCTGAAGCGCCACGTTCAGTTTTGCCGAAACAGCTTGCAGGTCTCCCCGGGCAGCCTCATTTTTCCCGATCAGTTCCGCAACGGTGCGTGCATCCCGTCCCCGTTCGACCGACTTCGTCGAACGGCAGGACACCACAAGACACATCGCCAGCACGATACCTATACTCTGGAGCGCTTTTCGTATCATTCGTAATATTTTTTGTTTCGTATTTTTTTATCCAACAAATCCGTACCTCCCCCAAGCTCTTTCGCCTGGCGCCAAAATTCTACGGCCTTTTCGGTCAGACCGCACTGAAAATAGATGTCACCGGCATGTTCCAGAACACCTCCGCTGAGTGTACGCGTCTCCTCAGCATCTCCCTGGTCCGGTCGGGCAGCGAGTTCCAGTACCTTGTCCATATACAAACGGGCCTCCTCAAAATTGCCTTTGACAAACAAGATCCAGGCATAGGTGTCCAGGTACGTGATATTCTCCGGCTCCGCCTGAATGGTTTTGGCACTCATTTCCTCCGCCTTCTCCAGATCTTTTTTCTCCAGAGAAAGGAAATAGGCATAATTGTTCAGACAACCCAAATTGGCCGGATTGTAAACCAACGACGAATCATAAGCAGCATAAGCAGCTTCGGTTTGCCCCCGGTCATGATACAGATCACCTAAAATGGAAAACATGTCCGAAACAATATCCGCATCACGATCCGGCTTGATCCGCTTGACTCCCTCTTCAAACGCAGCTATGGCCGCATCTTTCTGATCGGTCTGATAATCAGCAATCCCCTTATAATAGTAGAAAGGCAGTTCATCGGGATAATAAGTTGTTCCGATGCGGCACAAACGAGAAATCTCGGCATAATCCAGTTTCCGGATATTGATCTGCAGCAATTGCAGGAGCGCCATCTGGTTATCCGGCTCCAACGCCAGCATACGGTAGAAGGCATCCGCCAGCAGATCCGGAGAAACCTTCTTCAGATTGAGATAGGAAGCATACAACTGCAACATGTTCATATCCGTCTGCGGCCGGGCCAATATTCGTCGAAACACGTTCATGACAACCGACGTATCGGCCTTGGCGTTCTCTTGTTCCAGCACAAAAGTCTGCATCACCCGCACCCGTGTTGCCTCATCCGTACGCGTTCCGTAAAGCAACGAATCCAGACTGACCTGATACAAGGAATCGTTGTGCGTCTGTTTGTAATAATCCAGAAGGGCAAAACGCAAGGCCGTATTATCCGGATCCTTCCGGGCCACCTCGTCGAACACTGCTTTTGCCTGGTCCGTTTTCCCCAGCAACATGTACTGACTGGCAATCAATACCCGATACGAAAGATCGTTGGGATTGTCGGCGGCCAGCTGTTCCAGCTCCTGAAAAGCCTTGTTTTCATCCTTCAATTCCATATACATCTGGAATTTCTGCAGACTGATGCGTACATCCCGGCCTTCCAGGGTCTCTATACGGTTCAAGGCATCTATTGCTTTCTGATATTCCTGACGCTCCTGATACAACCCGACAAGCTGTCCCAGAACATCCGAACGGTTCGGATTGATTTCAGCCATACGTTCCAGACAGGGCAAAGCCTGCTCCACCTCGCTGCGCGACAGATAATACGAGGCCAGAGTCTCAATATACCAAATGTTCTTCGGTTCCTGCTCGGAGGCCGCCTTCAACAGTCGGACGCCTTCCTCACGGTCGTTCATATACATGGCATACAAGCCGAGCTCATAAAGAACTTCGCCCGCATGAGGATCCAATTGCCGGCAATGCTGTAAAAGATCGTAGGCGGCATCATGATTTCCCAGAACTTTCTGTTTGACAGCCTCCACATAGAAATAATCGAAACGCCGTTTCAGCTCCGCCTCCTCTTCCGACAGCCCCCTGCGGTCCCGACCGGCAGAAACGACACGGCCGGCAGAGCTACATGCCGTCATCAAAACAGCAAGCAAGATAAAAAGGATAGATTTTATGTTCATGTGTTTATGTTTCATTGATGTCCAGAATGTCCGAATCCGCCGACACCCCGTTCCGTCTCATCCAGCACATCCACCTCATCCCATGCCACGACTTCATGCCGGGCCACGACAAGCTGCGCAATGCGCTCCCCGTCCTGAATACAAAAGGATTCCGTGGAAAGATTGACCAGAATGACACAAATTTCCCCCCGATAGTCCGCATCGATTGTCCCGGGTGCGTTCAGCACCGTGATGCCTTTCTTCAAGGCCAGTCCGCTACGGGGACGCACCTGGGCCTCGGTTCCCGGAGGTAAAGCCACATAAAGGCCCGTCGGCACCAGACAGCGTTGCATCGGTTCCAGCACCAGCGGCGTATCCAGATTGGCGCGCAGGTCCATACCGGCAGAAAGCGGAGTGGCGTAAGCCGGCAACGGATGATGCGAATGATTTATGATTTGGATCTTCATCGATTTGGTTTAATTTGATTAGAATAGTGCAAAAATAGCCCTTTCTCAGCTATTTTCTTTGGATTTTCAAGAAAATAATCGCTTTCCCGATCATTTTACATTACTTTTGCATTTAGCTTATCCGATTGTGCGATCCTTAAACAACGTATCATTTATGAACTGGAGACAACTCTTATCCAACAAACGGCTCGGACTGGAAGAGATGTATGAAATCAAAAAAGACGACCGGACCGAATTCCAGCGCGACTATGACCGCCTTATTTTCTCGGCTCCGTTCCGGCGCTTGCAGAACAAGACGCAGGTATTTCCCCTGCCCGGCAGCATCTTTGTCCACAACCGGCTGACCCACAGCTTGGAAGTATCAAGCGTTGGACGGTCGTTAGGTAACGACGTCTCCCGGCAGCTCATCCGGAAACATCCGGATCTGGAAAACACACATCTCACGGAAATGGGCGCTATTGTCTCGGCGGCCTGCCTGGCCCATGATCTGGGTAACCCTCCTTTCGGCCATTCAGGCGAACAGGCCATCGGAACCTACTTCAGCGAAGGAAAAGGATTGTGGCTCAAGGACTATATCAGCCCCGACAACAGCGACCGCATCACGGAAGCCCAGTGGAACGATCTGATCCACTTTGAAGGAAACGCCAACGCCTTCCGCCTGCTGACCCACCACTTTCAGGGTCGCCGCAAAGGAGGCTTCGTCATGACCTATTCCACACTCGCCTCCATCGTCAAGTATCCCTATTCTTCGTCGTTGGCCGGCAAGCACGCAAAATTCGGCTTCTTCCAAAGCGAGACAGAGGATTTCTGTAAAATCGCCGATGAATTAGGCATTATCCGCAAGGAAAGCCCGGCAGGAAGTCTCAGATTCGCCCGCTATCCTTTAGTTTATCTGGTCGAAGCTGCCGACGACATCTGCTATCAGATCATGGACATAGAAGATGCCCACAAGCTCAAAATCCTGACCACAGCAGAGACTCAGGAGCTGATGATGGGCTTTTTCACGGAAGAACGTCAGGAAAAAATCCGCAAAGTGATGTCGTTCATCAGCGACCGGAACGAGCAGATCGTGTACCTGCGCTCCTGCGCCATCGGCTGTCTGGAACGGGAATGCGTGCGTGTCTTCACGGAGCACGAGGAAGAAATCCTGAACGGCACCTTCGAAGGCACCCTGATCGGACGTATTGACGAACTGCCCCGGAAAGCTTATCAGCACTGTTCGGATACGGCTTTCAAACGCATCTACCGGAGCAAGGACGTGGTCGACATCGAGCTCGCCGGTTTTCAGGTGATCACCACCCTGATCGACCTGATGCTCGACGCAGTGACCCATCCGGAAAAAGCTTATTCCCGCCTGTTGATGAACCGGGTGTCGCAGCAATACGAGATCCAGGCACCCAGACTCTACGACCGCGTCATGGCCGTGCTCGACTACATTTCGGGAATGACCGACGTCTATGCGCTCGACCTGTACCGAAAAATAAACGGAATAAACCTGCCCAACATCTGAGCGGGCAGGTTTATTCCGTGCTTATGATCCATCCGGATCCTATTTTTTATCCGTTTCGTAAATCAGCTTATTGGCTCCCGACGTGAAAAAGACATCATTCGGATGCTTCTTGGCAAAAGAATCAATGTGCCGGATGCGCTTCTCCGTAAGGATCTCGTCTACGGCAATCAGAATGCCCGTTTCCTCCACGTCTCCGAACCCGTCATTGATCGCCGTTCCGAACATCCGCATGGTCGGCGAAAGTCCCATGTACGCATTGACCAGCGGAGGAATGTTGAAACCAAGCTTCCGGATTTCCGTATTCAGAATCCGGTAGTCTTCCTTAAAGTCGTCCTTGCAGAACAGCTTCCGAAGCACTTCCTCATCAGTCTCGATCTTCAACGGCGACACCGGAATGATCAGTCCTTCCTTATCTCCGAAATGCTTATTCAGAAAATACAGGATCATATCCCGTCCGAAGCGATGGTACGATGGATACATGGTCATCTTGCCGAAGAAATATTTCACATTCGTCTTGACCACGGTCAAGGCCCCCAATCCATCCCAGAGGTTGTCGAGTGCGAAAAGTCCCTTGGAACCCGCCCGCGTACTCTGATATTCCAGCGTCACAAACGAACGCCCCAGTTCAATGGTATAAGGCATATACTCCTTCATGAACTTTTCAGAAAAGCGGAACATGTGCGAAGTGGCCAGTTTCGGCTGTCCGTCGGCATTGATCTGCACGTCCGATCCTAAGATATAACGATAACCGCCCAGAATTTCTTCTGCTTCGGGATTCCAGACGATCAGCTGCCGGTAAGGATCGTCCATGGTGTCGAATTCGTCCAGGTCGAGCGCCTTGCCTGTACCACCGCCTGCGGCACGAAAGGCAATTTCCCGCAACCGGCCGATTTCCCGCACCACGTTCGGCGCATTCTGCCACGTCACGACATAGATCTCATTATTGCTTTTGTTCGTAAAACGCAATCGCTTGTCCTCTGTTAATTCTGCCTTTAGAAGCTCTCTGCCGACAGGAGCAATGATTTCTTCCATATAAAACCGTTCTTTATGCTTTATTCTTTTCTTCTCTTTTATTTCAATCGATACACTTCGTCCTGTACATACGAAGCCCACTGTGCCGCCGTCTTTGTCTTGTCGAAGGTCTGCCAGGGAATCGGCTTTCCCACGATAACCCGATAATGACCATGCCGGCTCCGGTACATTTCATCAGGCAGGAGCAACATGGCAAAATTAAATTTCAGGTGCAAAGCCTTGCACCAGTTGGCAATCCGATAGAACCGGGGGGAATTTTGCCCGATAAAATGAATGGGCACCACATCCCGTTGTGTTTCCACACTTTTGGTGATAAATGTTTTTTTCCAGGCAATATCGCGGATTTGCCCCTTTTTGTTTTTCCGGGAACACAAGCCTGCCGGAAACATGATGATGTGATCGTCCGAACGGAAACCGGCTTCAACCACCTGGGGAAAGTTACGGGCCTGTTTTCCGATTTTATTGATCGGAATACACAAGGGCGCCAGTCCTTCGAGGTTCATAAGCAGATCATTCACCAGATACTTGATGCGCCCGCCGAACTTACGCCCCAACACCATTCCTAAGGTCACTCCGTCGATCGCGCCCAACGGATGGTTGCTGACAAACGTAAACCGCCGGTCCGGATCATCGGGAAGATGCTCCAGTCCCTGCACATCCACCTGTACATCCAGATACTCCAAACAATGTTCACAGAAATCCACGCCGACATACCCCCGACGTAAATAATCATTAATAAAATCCTGATGAATCAGCCGCTTCAGACCCTTGACCAGGAATCCCGGAATATAACGGGCCTTGTCGCCGGCACGGCTCCGGACAATTTTTTCGATGTCGATTTCTGTGATAGCATGGTTCTGCATAGGGCCACTTTTTTTTCTACGGTACAAAAATAGTCTATCTTACCGAAACCGACGAATAATCAACAGAAAAAATCTAAGATATCGTAATCTTAGTATTATTAATATAGTACGTACCGCGCGGCAGTCCGTTGATCCAGTTTGTCCCCTTATTCAGCTTGAACACGCCATAAAAGGCACCTCCGGCATTATAAACAGGCAAAACTTGATTGAATTTACTGATCACCTGCATGCTCTTTCCCCGTACCTTTATTTGTACGGGGAAAGCTGAATGCAGCATTTTTGTTTTCAATACGTTGTTTCCTTCACCGACTCCGGTGTTCCGGTAAATTTGCAGGGTATCACTGGCATGTGCCGATGAAACCGCATTCAGCTTTTCTACACCAAAGCTGAAAGCAATAAGCAACAGGCCTAATACGCGCAAAATATTTACAAATATTTTATTTCTATCCATAATCTTCTTAAAACTATGCAAAAATAAGTAATTCTCTTCAAAAAAACAAAGAATTACCTTTTTATTTTTAATCATAGCTTTCCTGATTATTCCAAAGAGAATATTGACTCTGTTCGTTTGAGCAGCCTCCTACGACTTGTTCCGTATGATCTATTTCCAGGCGTTGACTTCCGGTCAGAAACGCCAAACCGGCATGCAACCGGACCGTTTCCATCTGAGGACGCGTATAAATTTTCTTGTTCATTCTATGATTATTTTTTCACCATTTACGATATAAATACCTTTTTTCAGTTGTTGTTTCCAATGCGTTCCGGAAGCCTGTCCGACACAATTCCCAGACAAGTCATATATCTGATCCCTTTGTTCTACTGCCGGCACCTGCTGGGCATCTACCGCAGCAGATACTCCACCCCCGAAGCGCAAACGCAAAACCTTCGGGGATAGCACGGACGTCAGTTCAGGGACCTGATCCAGATCGACATACGCCCCATAGGCCAGAAGGGAAGATCCCTCTGCACAACGCACGAACTTATCGCCGGAAACGACATATTTTCCAGTTAACTGTGAGCCCGCCGGTATCGCCTCGAAACTTCCGAGCATACCATTGACCGCTACCGGGACTGCGGCTCGCTCACCGCTATAAACCAGGGCCAACCGATCCGCCCCGGCTTCCTTCTTAAACAAATAAGGACGACCGGCTTCCAGTTGCGTGCAGGGGCCTTCAAAAACCAGACTCACCGCCACACCCTGCGCATCCAGTTCTTTACCCAGCAGCTGATAAAACTCGGCTCCTGCCATATCTGCCGTCGATGCAACATCTCGGGCCGGACAATAGGTCCCCCACATCTGAGTACTACCGACAGACCGCACATATCCGTCATACACCGGATAGTCGAGAACCGGACGGGCTCCATAGTCCGACCTTCCCAAGTTGCTTGCTGCATAATATCGGATACTGTTCTGATTGCCCAACATCAAAATCCGTTTTCCGCCATCCACAGATTCATAAGTCCATCCGGAATAAATATTTCCGTCCCGCCCGGTCACCTCACAAATTTTCCACCCCCTTTGAGAAGTCGGTTTATAACGCAACACAGTACTTCCGGAAGCATATGGATACAGATACTGATAGCCTGAGGGTGAAGTCGCGTAATAGATTTTCTTATCGTCGACGATCCAGTCGATTTTAGCCAAATCGTCCTTAGGCCAGACCACCCGACCACCAACAACCGATACGGCAACCACATTCAAATTTTCGCTGGTTTCCTGTGCCTTAGCGGCGTACCACGTTCCCGGTTCCTTCCCCGGAGTAACCAAAGCTGTTCCGATAGGCTCCGCAACGACCGTCTGCTGTGCGCTGACAGCAACCGGCAACAAAAAACCTACCAAAAACATGTTTCTAAAAATCTTCTGCATGTTCTATATTCTGATTAACTAATGTTTTTCATATCTTTGACAAAGATAAAGATAAAAACAAAAAAATACAAATATTTTGAATATTTTTTCAGGATTACCCTTACAAAACGTCTTTCCAAAACAGATATATCATACCCAAAACACCAAATTCGCACAACAAATAAAACAAGAATAAATAACCATAAAATTTTACCACAAGCAACAAAAATCGTACTTTTGTGCATGCTTACGACTTTAGCACTGACATTAGTATTCTGTACGGCAGTTCATTTGGTGATGAGTTGCGTACTGTTTTTGTTCTCCCGATACAAGATTGAATATCTGGCGCTCGCCTGGATCATGCTGATCTTCTGCGCCTGCTTTCTGGCCGGCATACCGGTTCTGTACCGCTATCCGATTTCCGATTTAGGCATTTTCCATCCGGCCCTGCTCATTGCCCTTATGGCCGGATCGTACCTGCAGAGCATCCATCTGTTAGGCATCAGCATGCCGGGCTACCTGCAATGGAAAAGAATGTGGACGTATGCCGCACCGGCCATTGCGCTTATAGCCATCTATGTAATTGCGCGGCTGATCGGCTGGAAACCGAACGTAATCCATACGCTTCAGGAGCTGTCCGACAAACTGCAGCCTTTCGACATCCTGTTTCGCTTGGCCGCTTTCGCACTCTCCATCTATTATATTCTGAACATCTATCGCCTTCCCCATCTGCTCGTCCGGCATCATTCCATTCCCACCTACATCAAGGCCTACGCCACGGCACTGGGTCTTGTCGCCACTTATTATGTCTGTGTCACGTTCTTTTTCAACGAACCCCTGTTGCTGATCTATCTCTACCTGTTTTCGGGCCTGAACTTGTATATTTTCTTCCGTACACTCGAAACGATGGCCCGCCACCTGCCCAAGCCGGACATCACCACCATCCGCCAGGCTCCAGAACCGGAGCTGATCGAACAGACCGAGCAGGAGGATTTCAATCAGGCCAACCGCCAACGCTTCGAACGCGTGGAATATTTCATGCAGACCAAGCGCGAATGGACCGACAGCACCTTCGGGCGCGACCGTCTCTGCGAAGCCACCGGCATCAACCGCCATCTGCTCCTGCAATGCCTGCGCAGTCAGGGCTACAACAACATCCACGACTATATCAACTCCTACCGCATCGCAGCGTTGAAAAGCAAGATCAAACGCGGAGAAATCCAGACAGCCAACGATGCGGTCGTCGTCGGGTTCGGGTCCGGAAAGACAGCCCGAAACTGCTTTGAGCGAATGGAAGGACTTACTCTCGACGAGTATATTAAAAGCAATTCTTTAAGTTAAAATCAACAAATAATTATATATAAAACACAAAATACCTCTTTTGATACCGTTTTTTCCTCATAAAAACTCAAAAAATCCGGATATTTGCACATCAATCTTAAAAAAGTCTATAATGAAGAAATTACTGATCTATGCATTTTTCTTAGGAACAGCATCTTTTTGCGTATCGGCATGTACCCAAGAAAACGAGAATTTAACATCATCAGAAAAAAGCCGACTGATTGTCGATTTAGGCACAGACGTTTCGTTCAATGATCCCAGCGTCCGCAGTATTGACGAAAGCGCTTATAAGAATATTCAGAATTATACTGTGAAGTTAGAAAAAACTGCAGGAAACGAACTAATTCATTCTGATTTATACAGTAACTGGGATTTGGCATATGAAGTGGAACCAGGAGTTGAATATCGTCTGAGCGCGTCCTACGGTGAAGCTGTTCCAGCCAGCTACGACCAATTATTAGTAAATGGTAGCGAGACTTTTACTGTACAGGCAGGATCTACAAAAACAGTAAGTTTCCAATGCAAGCCACAAGCAGTCAAAGTGAGTGTCAACTATTCTGAAGACTTTAGTAATTATTTCTCCGACTGTATCGTAAGCATCAAAACGAAGCATATGGATGAAGCTTGGAATATGTCGAAAGCAGATACCGGCAAAGAGCTCTATTTACAGAGTGACGCTGAAGAAAACGTAGAACTATCTTTCGATATTAAAGATAAAGACGGTGAATCTGTATCTCCGGAAGGTTTTACAGGTACCAAAAATATCTTAGTAACTCCTCAAACATGGTTAAAGCTGACAATCAAGCCTAATGTAACAGAAATTGAGGGCGGTAAATTCGGAATCAATGTATCTGTTAATACCGATGTGATCGATGAAGATGTAAACATCGTACTTCCGAGCGATATCTTTAATCAATAATCTTATCTTTATTCAATGAACATATGAAAAATCTTATATACACATTTTGCTCATTCATTTTGGTCGCATCGGTTACGACTTCATGTGAAATGAAAGATGAACTTTGGGGCGACAGAGCTCAAACCGAAAAAATGGGGCACTTGGAAATCAGTGTAACCAACAAAGCAACCGTAAATACTGAAACACGTGCCACAGCCGAAGACAATGGTCTGAAACCTGGCGTATATCCGGCAGAAGAAGTTGATGTCAATAATTACACGCTTAAAGTCGTCGACAAGGACAATGCAGAAGTAACCAGCGGACTGATATCCGGATTAGGTAGCAATGGTAATGTGACATTAGCTCTCGAAGAAGGTAATTACACCGTAACAGCCTATAACTACGATGGCAGCAACGTCAACGTTTCCACGCGTCCATATTTCCTCGGAACAAGTTCTTTATCAATTCTTCCAGGAAAAACGACCAGCACTTCCGTAAGTTGTAAGCTTCAAAATATAGAAGTTGCCATTTCTTTGGATCAAAGCTTTAATAGCAGTTTCCAGAACGATTACGAAATTACCGTCGACAATGGTGCTGGCGCCATCCAAACCTTTACAGCCAGCAATATTGATACCAAATACTACTTCTTGGTACCCGAGAACAAAAATAACATCACGGTTTCCGTAAAAGCAAATACGGTAAAAGACGACCAATTCATTCAGCGTACTTACACCGTTACCAAACCTGATGATGCAGAAGGCGATAACACATTGGCAGCAGGAGATGCCTTTATCATCAATCTGACTGAGGATGGCTCTACTTCATCATATATAGACTTTGGTATGACTGTAGACTTCTCCTTTGCCGAGCAGGAAGAAGTCATTCAAATTCCTACAGAAAACATTACTTTTGATGAGAATAGCGGTGGTGACGAAGGTGGTGAGGTAACTCCAGAGCCGACTGAAGCAATTACATTCGAGGGACTGCCTGCAGAATACACAAATCCAGGAGAATCTGGAAAACCAGTCGTCGTAACAATTAATGCTGAAAATGGCATAGAAAATCTATTTGTTACAATTAACAGTAATAATCAAGGATTTATGAATATATTACGAAGCTTTGGACTTGACCAGAGATTTGATATTGCTAATCCTGGAGATTTAGAACAAATCTTAACAGGCTCACTTGAAGAGCAAGAAGGTATTGGACTACTAAAACCTGGTCAACAGATCAAAGGTGAAAAATCTTTTATTTTTGACGTTACTGAATTTATGACATTATTACCTTTGTACGGTGCAAGCATAAATACATTCTCTATGGAAGTTATAGATGCACAAGGAAACCATAAAAGTGGAGATTTAAGTATCACAATTACCGAATAACCTGAATAAAAATCAGTATAAAAAATGAAAAAAAATATCCAGATAAATACAGTGCTTCTAACTTTCTTAGGAGCAATTCTGATTGCCTCTTGTCAGTCAGACGAACTGGCTCAATATGAAAATGGCGACGGATATATCCAATTATCTTCCGTAGAATTGGACAAAAGCGTTCAAACCCGTGCAACAGGTGAAACCATGGCAATTAAAATCACCAGTTCTTCCGATGGAACCGTTTTTCAACAAGCAAACGACTGGACAGAACTTCAAGGAAAAAGTTTTTTAGTACCAGCAGGAAACACATATACAATTGAGGCTTATTCATATGGAAAAACCATAGAACAAGGATTTGACGTAGCTCCATATTACAGCGGTTCTGAAGAAGTAACGGTTAAGGCTAATACAGCACATACGGTAGACGTCGTTTGTGGTCTCGCACAAAGTATGGTTACAGTTTCTTATTCCGAAAGCTTCAAAAGTCATTTCTCAGATTATTCCGCAACAGTTACCGGAAACGAAGATTTGAGCATTGTTTTCGATGCCACAGAAACTCGCGCAGCATACGTTAAAGCCAATCAGCCTTTACAGATAGCCTTGACTTTAACGCCTAACGGCGGTGAAGAAACCACCGATACTCGGAATATTGTGGAAAACGCTCTTCCGGCTTATCGGTACAACGTAAAATATGATATCGATTTGGAAGGTTCTGGAAATATTAATGTGTCGGTGGATAAAAATCGCCATGAATATGAAATTACTTTAGGAGTTCCTTTAAAACCGGACGGTGTTTCCACGACCGCTATTGCAGGAGACGCTTCTAAAGTATGGGGAAAATTTGCTTACTTGGAAGGACAATGCACATTCGTTGAACCTACATCTCCAGTAGAATTCAAATATAAAAAAGCTTCTGAAGACATCTGGCAATCTATAACTGCTACAAAAGATAGCGAAAGCAACACCTACACGGCCAAAATTACTAATCTTGATTTTGGAACAGAATACCAGTACAAAATTGTTTGTGGTGAATCAGAAGGTTCTACATTAAGTTTTATCACAGAAAATTATGAAGAAATTCCGAATCTGAACTTTGATACATGGACTCAAAACAAAAATAATTGGTATGCGAACCCAGTAGCAAATTGTTTTGAAGACGAAGGTGCATATTGGGCAACGGGCAACGACGGAGTCACATCTTTCCTTGCAGGAAGCAATGATCCGATTACAATAAGAACAGAAGATGCTGTCGAAGGTTATGCTGCAGAAATGCATACAATTACAGGCATTACGATAGTAGATGCGGCAGCAGGAAATTTGTTCATTGGTAAATACAAGACTAACATGAACAAGCCTGTTAATAGTGTCACTTTTGGCCGCCCTTACACAGGTGCACGACCGACCAAACTATCTGGTTACTATAAATACACTTCTACGCCAATTAGTAATGATGGTACTATTCCAGGCACACTAACCACAGATGAATGTAATATCTACCTTCGTCTTTGGGATGCAGAAGGAAACGAAATCGGTTTCGGAGAGTTTATAAGTAACCAAACAGTCAACACATATACTCCATTTGAATTTGACATCGAATACTCAGACCCAACCAAATATCCTGCAACAATAACGATCGTAGCAACTTCCAGCCATTATGGTGGTGAATTTTCATCAAACAATAAGATTATTGGTCAAGTTGGTAAAGGCAGTACCCTTTGGGTCGACGAATTCAGTCTATCATACGAATAATTTATGAGGAAATTCATTATATTCTTTTTAACAACCTTTGCATGCGTAACCTCTGGTTACGCTCGCAAAGGTTTTGATCGTGAAATACAAAGTTCACTTTTTATCCCTCAAGGAACCTGGGGCAGTGGTCTGTCGTTTTCTTATCTTGAGATGGAAAGTGACAACTACAAATTTTTAATTCTGGACGATGTTTTAGGGGAAGGATACACTTTCAAGATCAGTCCTCATGTTTCCTACTTTTTCAAAGATAACATCAGTGCCGGCTTCCGGGCAGAATATCAACGGACTTATGGCGACATTGGTAATATTAATCTGGACTTGGGTGACGATCTGAGTCTGGCCATCAAAAATTATGGATATGTCAGTCACGGCTTCTCCGCCACCGGCTTTATTCGCACCTACATGAGCCTGGGGAAAAGTAAGATATTCGGTTTCTTCAACGAACTGAGTCTGACCTACGGCTATAGCCAGGGAAAAACCGTATCCGGAACAGGTACGTCTTTCACGGGAACCTACCAGACCATAAACCAGATGCAAATTGGAGCGACACCGGGACTAACGGCATTCGTCACCAACAATCTGGCAGTAGAAGTATCCGTAGATATCTTAGGTTTGGATTTTCAATGGATCAACCAAAAAACCAATCAAGTCGAGACTGGCACTTTTCGCAATAGTTCAGCCGATTTTAAAATAGATATCTTTTCAATCAACATAGGACTTTGCACCTATTTTTAACTAAAAGCGCCAATATGACTCTACACGACATAAAAGCTATTCTTCCACTCAGCGGACTTATTGCTTTAGCTGGACTTAATTCCTGCATCCAAAACGACATCCCTTACCCATACGTAGAAAGCATAATCCAGGAGATTGCGGTCTACGACATGAAAGGAGAGCCAAAAATCGACACCCAAAACAAAACTGTTGAAATTACAGTAGGCGAAGACGCCAGGTTAAATACCTTAAAAGTCACCAAACTTACGGCAACATCCGATGCTGAAATTATTCCGGACTCTGCAGTATGCGAACGCTTTAATCAATTCCCCAATTTTAGTTTCGAATCATCAGATGCACTGCCAGCCAATGCCAATACCAACATAGATTTCACAAATCCGGTAAGAATTACACTCCGCACTTATCAAGATTATATCTGGACTATCACCGTTAAACAAGAAATCGAACGGACTATCGAAGTAGAACATCAAGTAGGGAATGCTCAATTAGACATCCAGAACCGAAAAGCCATTATTTATATAGAAGAAGGTCAGTCGTTAAAAAATGTTCATATAAAGACATTGAACCTGGAAGGGACAAAAGCCGAAGTTCTGCCCGACCCCTCAACCGTTACCGATTTCTCACGCTCGAGAACATTCCGCTATTTCAAGGATGATGAATATATCGGTGCGTGGACAGTTGATGTACAGATCGCAACCGTTTTGGCATCTGCAGGTGAAGCAAATGCTTGGGCCACAAAAGCCTACGTCTCAGGAGAAATGAAAAGCGGAGCCACCCCTATTATAGAATATAAGGAAACAGGAACATCGGAGTGGATCAATCTGAACCAAGAACAAGTGACACAAACCTCATCAACATCCTTCCAGGCCTGTCTGACAGGATTAAATAGCGGAACAACGTACGAATGGCGCGTCTCAGTCGATGGCACGGCAACAGACCCGAAAAGTTTCACTACTGAGACTATTGTAGAAATTCCCAACTTGAATTTCGATACATGGACTCAGGAAGGAAAAAACTGGTATGCCAACAGCGTAGCCGACAATTATGATGATCCTTCCGCCTGGTGGGCGACAGGTAATGAAGGTATCACCTCTTCATTAGCCGGTGGTCATGAAGCAACCACACAACCGGTAAGCGGAGCAGAAGCCTATAAAGGAAAAGCAGCAAAAATGCGGTCAATAACCGGAGTCATTTTAGTAGGAGCTGCTGCCGGAAATTTATTTATTGGGACCTACAAGACCAATATGGGTAATCCTGCAGCAAGCGTATCATTTGGCAGACCTTACTCAGGCGCTCGTCCTACCAAGCTCAAAGGCTATTACAAATACAATCCCATGCCAATTACCAATGACGGAACAGTTCCCGGAAACCTTCAGTCTGACGAATGTCATATTTATCTTCGTTTATGGGATTCCTCCAACAAAGAAATTGCATACGGGGAGTTCAGTAGTCAGGAACAAATAAATACCTACCAGCCATTTGAATTTGACATAGAATATTCCGATTTGGAAACCAAACCCTCAAAAATTGCTATCGTAGCAACCTCAAGCCGCTATGGCGGTGAGTTCTCCGGAGCAAAAGTAATCGGACAAGTAGGTAACGGAAGTACCCTATGGGTAGATGAATTTGAATTATTATACGATTAATTATGTTTGACATGAAGAAATACTTTCATTATATGATATTGGCTGTAGCCATGTGTCTGCTTCATTCGTGTCAGGAAGACAGCTTCACTACGGCTACAGGCTCGTTCAACATTATCTTGATGGACGAGTCTGCAGAGGCACAGAAACGTTCGCTTCCGGCAGATTTATCTGATGAACTGAAAAAACAATTCATCATCCGCATTGAAAATGAAGACGGGAAAAAAACATACAATGGAAATCTCGGAGCATATCAAACTAATACACCGGCACTGAAGCCAGGTCAATATAGCCTGCAGGCTACTTATGGGGAGAACAAAGCCCTGGCCATAGACGAACCCTACTACATCTCCGCAAAGGAAGGTGCAACCATTGAAGCTAATCAGACAACCGACATCACCCTTCTATGCTCTGTAGGCAATGCATTAGCTTCATTTGCCTTTTCTGATCCGGAAAAACCGGCCGAGATATTTACATCCTATACTTTTGTCACAACGGTCAATGGAGAATCTGTCTCTTGTACTGCAGACGACGGGCGAAACCCCTACTTCAGAGAAGGTGCAACCGTAGACTTCTATCTGCAAGGCACCACTACTGACAACAAACAGATTAATTACAAATTTGCCAGCATATCATCCGCAACACGTCAGACAAACTATAAATACACACTCACTATCGGTGCAACAGCCGAAGGTAACGCAGACCTTGACATCTCAGTCAACACAACGGTAAGCAGCATCACAATCAACGAAACCCTTCCTGAAGAATGGTTACCTAAGGCCAAACTGTCTGCTGACGGGTTCGACGAAACAAACACGCTGAATTACTGTGAGACCACAGATGCATCTACGACAAGAATCAATTATCAGGCCGTTAAACCGGTAGAAGACATAGAATTCACATTCAACCTTGAAGATCAGAATCTCCAATCATTGAACAAGACCTATCTCTTGTCGGAACTAACCGAAGAGGAACGTCAAAAATTAGTGGCAGCCGGAATCACCTTACCAGAATTGAATTCAACCGCCGGTAGTATAGATCTGACAGGAATGACCAACAAATTTTTATGTGCCAACGACGGAAGCACCGCTGTCAACCAGATAGACGTGCGCATAAAAGCCAACAACCGCTGGAGCGACACTGGCACATATACCATCAACACTCTGCGGCCTGAATTTAATATCACCGTCAATGAGAACGACTTCTGGTCAAAAGAATTTGCCATCCGCGAATTCAACGTTACGGAAGGTAATGCAGACAGAGTTAAGGCACAAACCATTTTTCAATACAGCACAGACGGTGGAGGCTCATGGACTACCCTGAACGAAGGAATGAAACAAAAGTTCAGCACACATCCGGAAATCAAGAACTATACTGTCCGCGCACTTTATCGTAACGCTCTTGCATCAAATATAGCAGATGTTACACTTGAGACACCAACACAGTTGCCAAATTCCAGCATGAATGAGTGGACTGACGAAATTTATAATAGCGAATATTATTGTTTTTATCCATGGGTAACCCAAAATAGCTGCCATTGGGATACCAATAATTCATGGACAACACGCCACAGGTGGAATACTATAGGACGTGCCCATTATAATGGTTTCCACGCAGTATCATATGTACCAGGCCGTTCCGGACTTGCAGCAGAACTAAGAAGTACTAGTAACGGACGAGGCAATACAAAATTCATTAATATCCAAGTAAAAGACTATAATAAAGTTGCAGGCCAACTTTTCACCGGCACAGCAGAATGTATAAAAGGCGGAACAGATGCAGTGCCAGAAGATGAATTAAAAATATATAAAGACGCACAGTTCTCCGTCCGGCCAACTGCAATAAAATTCTGGTATAAATATACCCCCTCCGGTTCCGACACTTGGACTGCCCACATGGAACTTTTAGACGGGAACAACGAAATAATCAGCCAAGCAGATTATTCTAACAGTAATCCAACTAATGACTGGACAGAGGTCACTCTAACCCTACCATTCCAAGATGGTCAAGATTATAATAAAGCAACATACATCTATGTTATTTTCAATTCGACCAACAACCCAGGTAGCAATATGTCATACACAAAACAAACATATACTTTCTATATCAATCAAGGAACTGAAACAAAATCATTTAGTGACGCTCTCGTTGGCAGCATCCTAACCATTGACGACATATCACTCATTTATGACAGATAAAACAATGAAACATATTTTATCCTATCTGCTGGCCTTTTGTCTTTTAGCCTCATGTACGCAAGACAATCTGCCGGAAATAAACGGTTACGGCAGATTAAGCGTATCGCCCATTAATATAAGCACCGAAGTAGAAATGGAAACAAAAGCTGCCAACCGTGCGGTTGATAGCCGATTGCAGGTAGATATCCTTCAAGGATCTACCATCATACGCACGTATGAGGCCGGTAGTGAAGCACTTAACAGCCCCATAATTTTGCCAGTTGGCAACTACACATTAATTGCCCATAGTCCAAATATGAGCGAAGCTACAAACAATGTAGCAGGAGCTGCAACCTATTCTGTCAGCCATGACTTTCAAATAGAAGCCGACATGACGACCACTGTGGACAATCTGGTTGCCTCACAAGCCAATATCGGTATTATGCCGCAATATAATGACGATTTGTTTTCAACTGCATTTTCGTCGGTTAGCTGTACCATCTTTTCCCCTTCTACAGGAAGAAGCATAGAAATAACGGACGTCAACAACACGGAACTCGTTTATTTTAATATTCCATCCGACGGCGTTCTACAATATTCCTTTAATGCGACAAATACCGACGGAGAAATATTTAAGTCAGAAATCAAAACAATTACTGCAACAGAAGCCAAAAACTACCTTGTGCTGATAACATTGGATTAGAAGATACACCCAAATTAGAACTCTTTTAAACTAAATCGTTTCACATTTAGATAAAAACGGCAGTTCTCATTTGTGTAATTCGGTATACTAAAGATGTAATATACAGCAAATAGCGACTGCAACTATTAAGTTTATAGTTTATAGTTTATAGTGACAGTCGCTATTGTTAAATGCTTACCACGAGCATAAAAAAGCAGTCAGGAAAGAATCCTGACTGCTTTTTTTAGCAAGACATTTATGATGCCTTTATTTTACTAAGACTTTCTTACCGTTTACAATGTAAACGCCTTTACTCAGCCCATTTAAATCCGTAGCATTTCGACGAACCATGATTCCCTGTAAATTATAAATTTGATACAAAGTATCTCCCTGCTGCTCCACGTTTTCAATATCAGTAGTCTTTCCATCAAGCTTCAAAGGCACTTCTTCAATCTGTTCCCCTGATTTTGTGAAATAAGCAAATGAAGGACCGATGGCAGTCTGTTCGTCACCTAACATCAATTTCTGATCGTCGCCAGAATCAATGACACTATATTTACCCGCCATACTCATCTGATCCTCGTAAGAACCGCAGAAGGTAAAATCACCAAAAGTGACAGACAACGGTGTTGCCGACTTTGCATCAGTATATAGATAAACAGGATCAGTAGATTCCTTCGGGAAATAAACTAAGTACGGCTTGTTTGGCTCAAGCTCAGTCACTTTGGTGAAATTCACATAATTTCCATCATAACTTGTAAACTCCTGAGCCTCAACATCTGTTCCTAAGTCCTCAACAGAGAGCATAAAAGGAACACAAAGTGTAGTCCATCCAGCCGGGAACTGACGTGAAATAACCACATGGTGTTTACCGTCCAAATCAACCGTTACAGCCGTCTCACCGTCAATCGTCAATAGCGGAGCAAAAGTTACATCAACATGCATGGCACCTCCAGCTACTTCAATAGGCATAACAGCCGTCATCCGACCATTCTCGACCGTTGCAGTAACATCAACCAGAGCTGGCATTGAACCCATGACCACAATATTCTGCTGCCCTTTATAAACAGTTTTACCACCATCCTGTTCAGCAGTAACATTAACGATAACATCTCCGACAGGCAGACCGTTAAATTCAAAATCATATAAAGCCAAAGATACGGTGCTGTCTGCATTTGTAATCAGATCTATCGTTTTCTCTACAGGAGCAGTCGCTTTTCCACTAACGACAACCATCAACGTATTCGTAAAATGCTCTACTGCGAGGGGAACTGACTTAAACTGAACCGTATATACATGCACATTAGTCGAATCCTCTGAAATATTGTTTCCCGAAACTGTAATGGTCAGCAAAGCACTCTTCTGATCGTATGAAGAACTAATCGTAGCTCCCTTACCGTTTGACAAGCAAGTCAAAGCGGTCTCATCATACGCAAAAGGAATCTCAAAAGACGTTTTACCTGCTTCGAAATATTCTTCACCATTAAACTTCAGACTAGCCAGCTCGGAATAATAAAGCATTTGAATATCATCAATAGCCAAGGCATCACCGTTAGCCCCCACTCCAGGAGTTTTGTTGGTCGAAAAAGACGCTAACAGATATTTCTGTCCGGTATAGGTCTGATACAGATTATTGTCATTATATTCAAAGGCAACAGTGTATTCTTTCCAAGTTGTGTCGGGAACAATTTCCTGATAAGCCCTGGCAATTCGGGACAAACGTTCTTTATCTTCTCCCATAATACCAGAAGGATCCATATATCCGGAATCTGTATGCAGAATCATATGGGCAGAGGCATTTCCTTTGGTTGTATCCTGCGATGCAAACTTAGCCCAAAAACGTACGGCGTCGGGCAAACCGGTAAAACTGCAGCTACCCGATTCGGAAGTCATATCCGAGAAATTATAATTATTGGGATTATCGGCTGTCATATTGCCCATATTGACAATACCCGTAGTCAAATTACCGTTTGAAATACTTCCCAACATATTCTGAGTAGCCGTTATCAGAGCGGCACCATTTCCAGAATGAGCATCAGGAGATTTGGATAACTTGCCACACTGAGCACCAAACGGACCAAAAGCCATTTCTGTCAAAGAAGTAGTTTTTGCAGAATAAAATGAATTCCAGTTATCCGGAGTAGTTTCTGTGTACTGGCTACGCTGTTGCGTCGTCCAATTTCCTTCAAAATCAGAATTAGGAATCTGATAAACTCCTTGTGCATGCACGGAAACCATACCGGCACACACAAAAAAAGAAAGTAATAATCTATTCATAAATTTATTATTTATGGTAATAATTTTAGAGCGAATTTAAAAATATAAGAACAGAAACGGCGTTCTTTTCGGTACAAAATATGGTATAGAAGACATTTTTAAGGAATTATGGCCTAATCTCTTAAATAAAAAAAATGCAGTAAGCCAAAATTCTCCATCAATTTCAGCTTACTGCAAATATGAAATAATTATTTCTTAATTACCTTATGCCCACCGACAATATAAATTCCGCGCTGCAATCCGTTCAGAGCAGAAGCAGCCTCAACCTGACTGCGTACCAAAATGCCGGATACGGAATAAACGTCCACCTTGCCCGTAGCAACAGAAACACCGGAAACAGATGCCGCAATGTCGCTACCGAAAGTCACCTTGATGACCTGCTGCAACGTAGCCATCATATCAATATCTATCTGGCAATACAAACGCTCGTCGTTCACCTTTCCGATCATCTTGATGGGCACTTCACCCAACAACGGGCCAATCCAGGAATCTGCTGAAACATCGGGAAGATCTCCGGGTGTGATCATAATCGTCTGTTCCACACTGAATGTCTGGAAGCCCTCTCCTTCAGTCAACTCAACATCGTTTAACACGATATTTCCCACGGGCATAACATCCGCTCCAGCAGTCAAGCAGAAGTTCTGCAAAGACAAGTTGCACTTGTTGTTGTCAAGAAATTCCACAAGAATTTCCGACTGCTGCGGTTCCGTGCTTTGGTCGTTAATCGTAACAGCCAAATTGTCCGTATAAGTCTTCTCGGTCTGGGCAAAGCCGAAAAGCGTGGCAGCGCCCAAAACAGTTGTCAGTAAAAATCTCTTCATTAGCATTTTTCGTATTTTTAAAATAATAAATAAGCAATACCGAAAGTGGCATAGAACGGATACATCGGGAAGGCCACCGTCTCGAAATCTTTCTTGAAGATGCTGTTCATGCCCCAGTCCAGACTGGCGAACGTGGTGAGACGCTTCGTTGCCTTCCAGTCGAAACCGATTTCAACGCCCCAGAGCACCCGACGCATGTCGTCGCTGAAATCATACGTGGCGGGATTGGCCTTCGAAATCTCAACCTTCTCGCCCGTAGGGTCGCCCACCCGCAGATAACCATCGTAGACCGAGCCTTCAAACAGACGATAGATCAGGAAACTGGCATACGGCCCCACATTCAGATTCCAGCGCGGACTGAGCCGGAAAGTGGCCATCACCGGCACGGTGAATCCGGCCATGAAGCTCTCGGTCTCGTCCGTTCCCGTGAAACGTCCTTCCAAATAGTCCTCACCCATCTGAATGCCCATATTGTAATTCTTCACTTCGGCCCCCGTAAACATGCCCTCCATGAAATAGTGAACACCAGCCATCAGGCCACAACGCCGGTTGAACATCTTATAGGCATCGAAATGCACCGTGAAACCGCCCTGCGGACGATAAGTACCGACACTCCGGATCTCGGCCGGAAGCGGCATCGGCGTAGTCCCGCCCAAAACATAGCCCGTGCGCAACAGGCAGCCCCAGTCCTTGCCGTTGAGCGGCCCCCACTCTGCATATTTATCCTGAGCAACAGCGGGAAGAACGGCCGACAGGCATCCCACCAGCATCCAGACAATTTTATTCGTTCTGTTCATCATAAAAAACATTTTATTCGTAAACAATCTCGGAATCATCGACCAAGAGCGTGCTGCCTTCGGCTCCGGAAAACTCTGCACCGTGGATGCTCGACGTGAACACCACCGTCAGGCTATAGCCGAAATTACGCAATCTGTGTGCATCGACTTCCTTGTGATAAGTGAAAGGCAAGTCGAAAGTGATCCACGGATCAGCCACCGCCACTCCGGTCTGCTCGAAATACGGCACCCGCGCCAAAGCCACAATATGTTCGTTGGTCAGCACATCGTCGCCGTGCAGCACGACGGGCAAGCCCTCGGCATCGGTATTCTCATAGAACACGGCATAGGCATCGGGCGCGTCGATACTATCCTGAAAGACATAACCGTTCTTATTCTTAAAGTCCTTTCCCGGCTGGAACTTGTAGTTCCCGCGGAAAGACAACGGCTTTTTATTGAACGGGACGCCGAATTGCGTCGCCTGCATCGGATCCTTCAAGGCATTCTGCGTATCGAAGGTCCCCAAAAAGATGTTGCCTGCCGCTATCGGCATTTTCACCATGCTTCCGAAGCTTCCGGTGCTTTTTGTCTCCAACTTGACGGCTTTGCCCGACAGGAAAACCGTGTCAGAAGGCACCGTAGGATATTCGTCCGGTAACGCCGACGAACGGCTCAAAGCAAAGCCCGAATTACCGGTAGCCCAAAAGTCCTGACGTACACCGGCAGCGTTCAAGGCATACCAGTTGTAATATTTCTGTTTGTTCGGCTCAAGTTCTACATGATCGAAATCGAAAACCGGATTCAAGGCAGGCATCGTGACAAAACGCACCTGATAAGTGCGGCTCCATTTTTTGTCCTGCGACTGTACGGTGTACGACACCGGTCCCTGACTGAAATCCTGCACCGATCCGTTGGCTGGCGTGATCGTCGCTCCCGGAGTGATCTGGAAAGAAACGGCCAACGGCGGTAATTCCTCGATCTGTACCTGACTGCGTACCTGGAACTCAATAATCTGGGAAGTGGATTTCACCACAATCAGGGTATCGGCCGCCTTGTAGAAATAATCCGTCGGATCGGACAGATGGACCGTACACACCTCGACATCGCACTCCGAATTCAAAGGCTCGTCCTGAATGCAAGCCGAAAACAGGCTCGCAACAACCAACAAGAGTAACGGCAAAACGAATCTATTCTTCATCTTTGGGAAATACTGGTATGATGATAAAAAATCAGCGCAAAATTACGGAAAAAACGAAAAAATCCAAAAACTATTTCGGTACAAATCACCCGATAACCGTTTTTTACCGGCCCGGAAGGCCATAAAAAAATCCTCCGGAGGGGAAAAAGAACTCCTTTTCCCCTCCGGAGGACAATCGCTAACAAGCTTTTCAGTCAACCCAAATCGTGAACAGACACAGACACGGCAGATCCCGTCTTTTCGAGATGGCCGCCACGTCCGCACCAGATGGGCATCCCGTTGCAAACAGATGAGCATCTCGAAAACACGTTCCGCCGGTGGCCTCAAAACATCCGGCTCACCCGTTCGATGCCTGACACAAGCGCGTCGACCTCGGCCTTCGTATTATATAATCCAAAGCTGGCCCGCACCGTACTTTCGATGCCCATGCGGTGCATCAGCGGCTCGGCACAATGATGCCCCGTACGCACGGCGACGCCCAGACGGTCGAGCAACGTCCCCATATCGAGCGGATGAATCGAACCGACCAAAAACGAAATCACGGCATCCTTCTCTTTCGGCGTCCCGATCAGACGCAGACCGGGGATGTCCGACATCCGTTCGAGTGCATAACGCACCAGTTCCTGCTCGTGGGCATGAATACGCTCCATCCCGATTGCCGAAACATAATCGAGCGCATGGGCCAGTCCGGTCGTAGCGACATAATCGGGCGTGCCGGCCTCGAACTTAAACGGCAAATCGTTGAACGTGGTCCGCTCGAACGACACGTTACGGATCATCTCGCCTCCTCCCATATAAGGAGGCAGGCGGTCGAGCCAGGCTTCCTTGCCATAGAGCACTCCTACCCCCGTAGGACCGTATATCTTATGGCCGCTGAAGGCGAAGAAGTCGCAGTCGAGATCCTGCACGTCGACAGCAAAATGCGGTGTACTCTGCGCCCCGTCGATCAATACGGGAACTCCGTGGGCATGGGCCATTTCCACAATCCGTTTCACGGGATTGACCGTACCCAGCACATTGCTCACATGCGCCACGCTCACGATGCGCGTATGTTCATTGAACAGGCGTTCCAATTCGTCCAGACGGAGCTCGCCCTCGTCGGTGATCGGGATAACCCGCAGGCGGATGCCCTTGCGGGCCTGAACCAGCTGCCAGCTGACAATATTGGAATGGTGCTCCATTTCGCTGACAATCACCTCGTCGCCTTCGTTCAGGAAGGCATCGCCGAAAGTTGTGGCCACGAGATTGATGCTCTCCGTAGTGCCGCGGGTGAAAATAATTTCCGACGTGCTCCGGGCATTCAGGAAACTGCGGACCCGTTCGCGGGCCGCCTCATGCAGCTCGGTAGCCTGCTGAGACAGGAAATGCACGCCGCGATGGACATTGGCATTCACATTATAATATTCCTCCGTCATGGCTTCGACCACCTGACGCGGCTTCTGGGTCGTGGCCCCATTGTCCAGATAGACTAACGGGCGACCATACACCTGACGGCCCAAGATGGGAAAATCCTGACGGATACGTTCTACATCATAGTTCATCATGGTTCGGGTATTCATTCGTTGGACAATTCGGGCGGACAAAGACGACAACCGGCGCAACGGCTCAGTTCGCCCCGGAAACGCTTTTCGACAAGATGATGCAGCCGGTCGCGCAGAGCATCGAGCGCAATGGCATCGATCACCTCGCCTACGAAGGCAAACTTCAGCAACATGCGGGCCTCTTCGCGGCTGATGCCGCGCTGCTGCATATAGAACAGAGCCTGCTCGTTCAGCTGGCCGACCGTAGCCCCATGACTGCACTTCACGTCGTCGGCATAGATTTCGAGCATCGGCTGCGTATACATGTGTGCCTCCTTCGTAGAACAAAGATTGGCGTTGCGCTCATTCGAAACGGAATGCTGGGCATCCTGCCGCACCAGAATACGGCCGGCAAAGGCTCCTGTGGCCCGGTCGTCGAGCACGTACTTGTACAGTTGGTTGCTGGTGCCCTGCTCCGCGCGATGATCGATCAGGGTATTGTTGTCGACATGCTGTTCCTTGTCGGCCACCACGCAACCATAGAGATTCGTCGAGGCGCGTACGCCCGACAAGGTGACATCCGTGCGGTTGCGCGTCAGTCCGCCTAACAAGGTAATGTTGGCCGCCGTCACGGAACTGTCGGCTGCCTGATCGATATACGTGTTGCTGAAACGACGGTTCCGGGCATGCGTTTCCTCCAGATCATAAAGCTCGACACGGGCTCCCTCGGCTGCATAGACTTCGGCCACCTGTGTCGTCAGGAAGTTGCGGTCGTCGGCCGCATGATCGCAAAACAGAATCTTGGCCTCAGCCCGCTTACCGACAACAATCAGCAGACGGCGGTTGACCATCAGATCGACATCCGATCGCAAGATGCTGACGATCTGCAGCGCACGCTCCAGCACAACGCCATCGGGGACATAAACAAACAGTCCGTCCTGAGCCAACATCGTGTTCAGCGCATTGAGCGCATCCTTCTCCACACGGGCCAGACGAGCATAATAAGGAGCAACCAGGTCCGGGAAGTCGGCAGCCGCCCGTCGCAGGGAGCAGACCACCACGCCCTCGGGTAAGGACACGGCCGGCAAGGCTTTGTCGTAGAAAGCGTCGTTCACTAAAAAATAAAGAGAGGTGCTCAGGTTCGGCACATCACACCGGAATGCCTCATAAGGATTGACCGGGATTTCCAGACGGTTCAGGTTCAGCCCGAAGTCGGGCGCAAAAGCCTCGGCCACATCCGTGTATTTGTAGCGTTCCACCTTTTTGGTAGGAAACCCCTGCCGGCAAAATGCTTCGAAAGCTTTCGGACGCGGCCCGTTGAGCAACGCCGAACTATGCCGGTCGATCAGCTCGCGACATCCGGTGAAGAGGTCGATATATTGTTGTTCGCTATTCATTGCTTGATTCATTTCCATTAAATCAGACCGCATTCCATCAGGAAGCCGTCTGAAAAACTAATTCAAAAACTCAGATACCCGGTTCGGTTTCCGCTTCGGCCTTGATCCAGTCGAAACCCCGGTTCTCGATTTCGACAGCCAGTTCCGGACCGCCGGTCTTCACGATACGTCCGTCGAGCAGCACGTGAACGACATCGGGTTTCAGATAATCGAGCAAACGCTGGTAATGCGTAATGACCAGCGCCGACGTTTCGGGCGTACGCAGTTTGTTGAAACCTTCCGCCACTATCCGCAGGGCATCGACATCGAGGCCGGAATCCGTTTCGTCGAGAATGCTCAACGTCGGTTCCAACATGGCCATCTGAAAAATCTCGTTGCGCTTCTTTTCTCCACCGCTGAATCCTTCATTGACCGAACGGTTGGCCAACTTGCTGTCCAGCTCCACAATCTTGCGCTTTTCGCGCATCAGCTTCAGAAAGTCGCTGGCATTCATCGGTTCCAGGCCCTGATATTTGCGCTTGGCGTTCAGGGCGGCCCGCATGAAATTCACCATCGACACTCCCGGAATCTCCACCGGCTGCTGAAAAGACAGGAACAGTCCTTCGTGGGCACGCTCCTCGGGTTTCATGGCCAGCAGGTCCTTGCCATGAAAGGTCACGCTGCCCTGCGTCACTTCATAGGCCGGATTGCCGACAAGCACATTGCTCAACGTACTTTTTCCGGCTCCGTTCTGGCCCATGAGGGCATGTATTTCTCCCGGACGGACCGTCAGGTTGATGCCCTTCAATATCTCCTTGCCGTTGATTACGGCGTGCAAATCCTTTATTTCTAACATGATTCTATAACTTTTCTGATTAAATTATCCAACCGTACCTTCCAGCGATACACTCAACAACTTTTGTGCCTCGACGGCAAATTCCATCGGCAACTTGTTGATCACATCCTTGGCATAACCGTTGACGATCAGGCCGACGGCTTCCTCCGTAGGAATGCCCCGCTGGTTGCAATAGAACAATTGCTCCTCGGAAATCTTGGACGTGGTTGCCTCGTGTTCCACAATGGCCGAATCGTTGTGAACATCCAGATAAGGGAACGTATGGGCACCACAGGTGCTGCCCAAGAGCAGCGAATCGCACGAACTGTAATTGCGCGCTCCTTCGGCCGAAGGAGCCACACGCACCAGCCCGCGATAGGAATTCTGGCTCTTGCCGGCCGAAATACCCTTGCTGATGATGGTGCTGCGCGTGTTTCGTCCCAAATGAATCATTTTGGTACCGGTATCCGCCTGCTGGAAATGATTGGTCACGGCCACGCTGTAAAACTCAGCCTGAGCATTGTCGCCGCTGAGAATACAGCTGGGGTATTTCCAGGTTATGGCCGAACCGGTCTCGACCTGGGTCCACGACAATTTGCTGTTGGCACCACGCAGATGCCCCCGCTTGGTCACCAGATTCAACACGCCTCCCTTGCCCTCGGCGTCACCGGGATACCAGTTCTGAACCGTACTGTATTTCACCTCGGCATTCGCGCCGACCACAATCTCGACAATAGCCGCATGCAACTGGTTCTCGTCGCGCATCGGTGCCGTACATCCCTCCAGATAAGACACGTAGCCACCGTCGTCGCAGACGATCAGCGTCCGTTCGAACTGACCGGTGTTGCGGGCATTGATCCGGAAATAAGTGGACAGCTCCATCGGACAGCGGACACCCTTGGGAATGTAGACAAACGAACCGTCGCTGAACACGGCCGAATTGAGCGCGGCAAAATAATTGTCGCGATAAGGAACTACCGAGCCTAAATATTGTTTCACCAGATCGGGATATTCGCGCACAGCCTCACTGATCGAGCAAAAAATAATTCCCCGTTCGGAAAGTTTCTCCTTAAAGGTCGTCTTGACCGACACGGAATCGAGCACGGCATCCACGGCCGTACCGCTCAACGCCAGACGTTCTTCGAGCGGAATGCCTAATTTGTCGAACGTCTTCATCAATTCCGGATCGATCTCTTCGATACTCTGTGGACCCTCCTTCTTGTTTCCCTTAGTCGGATCGGCATAATAAGAAATTGCCTGATAATCAATTTCGGGCAGTTTCAAATGCCCCCACTCCGGCTGCTTCTGGGTCTGCCAGTAGCGGAAAGCCTTAAGGCGGAACTCCAACAGCCACTCGGGTTCTTCCTTCTTGGAAGAAATCAAGCGGACGATCTCTTCGTTCAGCCCTTTTTCTATAATTTCCGTCTGTATGTCGGAGGTGAAGCCGTATTCATATTTTTTCTCGGCCACCTCCTTGACAAACTTGTTTTTATCTTCCATCCGTATGAATTAATATAAATGAATCTATTCAAAAAGAGGAATGCTCCCCGGAAAAACCGGAGCCACATTCCTGCTTTTTATCTTTTTGATTTTATGTTGCGGAATAAGACCGTCTCAAAGATTCTGCCGCAATCCGTCGCGCTGTTCCAACAGTTTCTTGTGCGAATCCCGACAGGTATCCTGAGCATAATGGAACAAGATGGCCCCTCCTTCCTGAATCGGCGCATACAGCACGGAACGGCTTCGGGTCTCTTGCTCCACCAAATCCAGCGCGTTGCACAAATTAAGCAGTGCACTCAGCACCAGGGCAAATTTCAACAAGCCCAAGGCAGCGCCGCCCATACGATTGAGCCATCCGAGTGCGAGACTGTCGGCGACCTTGGTTACCAACAACGCCACCACCGACAAGGCCACGGGCACAGCGATCCAAAGCAGGACAAACGCCAGCACGCGGGCCACCTCGCCGGTCGTTCCGGTACAGGGCGCCAGGAAAACCGCCACCCGGTCGTAAAACATCCAGGCCACCAGAAGCCCCAGAATGAACCCGACCGTAGAGGCCAACTGACGGAAAAGACCGGAATTCCAGCCTTTCCAGGCCCCGACAAGCAGCAGCAGAAGCAGTACAAGATCTATCCCGTGCATGACAACAACTTTCCCGAAAGGATTACAGTTTGGCCTTAACCTCAACCTCCTGGAAGGTTTCGATCACGTCGCCTTCACGAATATCATTGTAGTTGACCAGAGATATACCGCACTCGAAATTGACACCAACCTCTTTCACATCATCCTTAAAACGTTTCAAGGCATTGATCTGTCCCGTGTAGACGACAATACCGTCGCGAATCACACGGGCCTTGTTCGAACGCTGTACCTTGCCGTCCATGACATAGGCACCGGCCACGGTACCCACCTTGCTGATGTGGTAGACCTGACGCACTTCCAGCGTAGCCGTCACCTCTTCCTTCAGTTCCGGAGCAAGCATGCCTTCCATGGCCGCTTTCACCTCCTCAATAGCATCGTAAATGATTGAATACAAGCGGATATCTACCCCTTGCTGCTCGGCCATACGGCGGGCCGCCTGCGACGGACGGACCTGGAATCCGATGATAACCGCCTCGGAAGCAGCAGCTAAGGCAACATCGCTCTCGGAAATCTGGCCCACAGCCTTGTGGATCACATTGACCGCGATCTTTTCGGTCGACAGCTTGATCAACGAGTCGCTCAAAGCCTCGATCGAACCGTCCACGTCGCCCTTGACAATAACTTTCAGTTCCTGGAAACCACCTAATGCTATTCGGCGTCCGACCTCATCGAGCGTCAGCATCTTCTGCGTACGCAAACCCTGTTCGCGCTGCAGTTGTTCGCGCTTGTTGGCAATTTCGCGCGCTTCCTGTTCTGTTTCCATGACATGGAAGGTATCTCCGGCCGTCGGTGCCCCGTTCAGACCAAGAATGGTTGCCGCCTGGGCTGGCCCGATGTTCTGGACACGCTGGTTACGCTCGTTGAACATTGCCTTGATACGGCCGTAATGCGTTCCGGCCAAAACGGTGTCGCCCACATGCAGTGTTCCGTTGGAAACCAGCACGGTAGCCACATAACCACGCCCCTTGTCGAGCGAAGACTCGATCACGGACCCCGTTGCCTTACGGTTCGGATTGGCCTTCAGATCGAGCATTTCTGCTTCGAGCAGCACTTTCTCCAACAATTCATCCACGCCAATACCTTTCTTGGCTGAAATATCCTGACTCTGGTACTTACCGCCCCATTCTTCCACCAGGAAGTTCATGGCAGCCAGACCTTCCTTGATCTTGTCGGGATTGGCTCCCGGCTTATCAATCTTGTTAATGGCAAAAACAATCGGAACATTCGCTGCCATGGCGTGATTGATGGCCTCCTTGGTCTGAGGCATGATGTCGTCGTCGGCAGCAATGATGATGATGGCAATATCGGTCACCTGAGCACCACGGGCACGCATGGCCGTAAAGGCCTCATGTCCCGGTGTATCCAGGAAAGTGATGTGACGACCATCATCCAGCGTCACATTGTAGGCACCGATATGCTGAGTGATACCACCGGCCTCACCGGCAATCACATTTGTCTTGCGGATATAGTCGAGCAGAGACGTCTTACCGTGGTCGACATGACCCATCACCGTAACAATCGGCGCACGGGGAACCAAATCTTCCTCATCGTCTTCTTCCTCGTTGACCGCCTCGGACACTTCGGCACTGACATATTCCGTCTTGAATCCGAATTCTTCGGCTACCAGATTGATCGTTTCGGCATCCATACGCTGATTGATCGACACCATGATGCCAATACTCATACAAGTGGCAATAACCTGAGTGACCGGCACATTCATCATCGAAGCCAGCTCATTGGCCGTAACAAACTCCGTCAGTTTCAGAATGCGGCTTTCTGCCTGCATTTCCTCCATCTGCTCTTCCATATTGGCACGGGCCGTCTCGCGCTTTTCCTTTCTGTATTTCGCGCCCTTGTTGGTCTTATTCTTATTGGTCAGGCGGGCCAGAGTCTCTTTCACCTGCTTAGCCACATCCTCATCAGACACTTCCTGCTTCAACGGCTGTGGCGGTACGTTTTTCTTCTTACTGTGTTTGCCCCCCGATGTGTTGTTGCCATTCGGAGTATTATTGTTATTGCCGTGATGGCCGCCCCCGTTGCCGCCGTTGTTTTTCTGCGCGCTGACCGCATTAATATCTACGCGTTCCTTACCGATACGAACCCGTTTTTTCTTTTCTCCGTTGTTCGGACCGCCCGCGGCATTGTTGTTATTATTCTGCCGGGGTCGGGCATCCTGCTGCCGGTTTTTCTCTTCACGTTCCCTACGTTTCTCTTCTTTCGATTTTTTCTTCGGACGTGTAGACTGGTTCAGGGCATCCAGATCGATATGGCCCTTTACTTTCAGCTGCGGAGTATCTTTAGACGAGAGTGACAGACGGAACACACCGTCGGTCTCCACACCGATTTCTTCTTTCTGCCGCGGTTTTTCTACCTCAACGACAGCAGCCGGTGCCTCTGTCTGAGGCTCGGGAACCACGTCTTTTCCCGGAGCCGCCTTCTCTTCCTTATCCGGCTTTTCCATGATTTGCTGAACCGGTTCCTTTTCCACTGCGGGTTCTTCAGCTGCAGCCTGAACGGCCGGTTCTTTCGACGGACGCGGTTCTGGCCGGCGTTCCTCAGGTTCGGCTGCCGGTTTCGGAGTTTCGCCCACGATATGGGTATCCACCTTAATCTCCACAGAATTCTTGTTGTTTTCCTTATTCTGCCGTCTCATGCTCAGTTTTTCGGCATCGCGCCGCAAACCCTGATCGTTCTTAAACTCTGCAACGAGCAAGTCGTACTGCTCCTGCGTAATCTTAGCATTCGGATTCGCTTCCACATCATTGAATCCTTTCTTCTGCAAAAATTCAACGGCAGTCTGCAACCCGACGTTACACTCTTTTGTTACTTTATTCAGTCTGATACTCCCCATACGCTATTACTCCTCAAATTCTTCTCTTAAAATTCTTAATACGTCGTCAACGGTCTCTTCTTCCAGATCGGCCCGGGTGATCAGCTCTTCACGCGGCGTACCCAGTACGTCCTTGGCCGTCTCCATGCCTATCTTCTTCAACTCATCAATAATCCACGGATCGATATCGCCCGCAAATTCATCCAGATAGACATCATCACTTTCTCCTTCGCTGCTGATTTCACGGAAGACGTCTATCGTATATTCTGTCAGCATACTGGCCAGTTTGATGTTCATACCGCTCTTACCGATAGCCAGCGACACCTGATCGGGATCGAGGTAGACTTCCGCCTTGCGCTCAGCCTCGTTCAGTTTCACGCTGTTTACCTTGGCCGGACTCAGAGCACGGGTAATGAACAACTGCGGGTTGGCCGTATAGGCGATCACATCAATATTTTCGCCATGCAACTCACGAACGATACCGTGCACACGGCTACCTTTGACTCCGACGCATGCGCCTACCGGATCAATACGCTCATCAAAGCTCTCTACAGCCACCTTGGCGCGCTCTCCCGGAATACGGGCAGCACGACGGATGACAATCTGTCCTTCATGAATTTCCGGTACCTCAGCCTCCAACAGACGCTGCAAGAAGACCGGCGACGTGCGGCTCAGAATGATTTTCGGACACCCTGTGGTATTGTCCACCCGGAGTACAACGGCACGCGCAGCCTCTCCCTTACGATAAAAATCGCCGGGAATCTGTTCGGTTTTGGGAAGCAGCAACTCGTTGCCTTCATCGTCAACCAGCAACATCTCTTTTTTCCAGATCTGATAAACTTCTGCACTGACCACCTGGCCCACCTTATCCTTATATTTGTTGTACAGGCTGTCATGTTCCAATTCCAACAGCTTGGAAGCCAAAGTCTGGCGTAAGGTCAGAATGGCACGACGTCCGAAATCACGGGCAAAATCCACACTCTCACTGACTTCCTCGCCAAGTTCATAATCCTTATCGATTTTCCGGGCCTCAGCGAGCGGTATCTCCCGATTGGGATCCTTCACCTCATCATCGGCCACTACCGTACGGTTGCGATAGATCTCAAAGTCGCCCTTATCGGGATTGACAATGACATCATAATTCTCGTCACTGCCGAACATTTTGGCAATGACGCTGCGAAAACTTTCTTCGAGCACACTTACTAAAGTAGCCCGGTCGATATTACGATTCTCCTTAAATTCTGCAAAAGTGTCAATCAGACTGACAGTATCCTCTTTCTTTGCCATTTCTTTATCTTATTATTTTTTATTTTTCTCCTTTTCTGTATCCGGTCTGAACAAAACCGTCACGCGTTATTTAAAATCAATCAACAGACGAACAGACTTCACCTCATCGTATGCAAAACGTAATTCACGGTCGACCAGTTTCGGGCGCTTCTGACCTTCGGCCTTCTCCTTGACCGGAACCGAAACGACAAACGCATCCTCGTCGGCACGGACCAGCTCACCACGCAATTTCCGTCCGTCGGCAGTAAGCACTTCTACCTTGCGCCCAACATGAATCTGATACTGACGAAGCACCTTAAACGGCTGACCGATGCCGGCACTGCCCACCTCCAACTCATAATCTTCTTCCTCACGGCTCAAGTGCTCTTCAATGTAACGGCTCAAAGCCACGCAATCATCGATCCAGACGCCCTCCGCATGATCAATTTCCACCACAATGCGGTCGTCCGAACTTACACTGACATCCACCAGGAAATATTCACGGCCCTGAAGCCAGTCTTCCACTAATCCTTTAACTACGTTTTTGTCTATCATGTGAAATAAGATATGATTAAAAAGAAAGTGAGAGACTTAAGCAGCCCCTCACTTCAACCAACACTTGCAAAGGTAATACAAAATTCAATTTTAGACAAGGAATCCCTCTAATTTTTACCCTGAGAAGGTAAAAAAGCGACTATTCACAGACCTGAACGGCGCCCTCGTCATCCTTTTTTAACTTGAGCGGCTTTTCTCCGGCACGCATATCGAATACGGCCATGTCGCCACTGGCATAATCGCCGACTAACAGGACAGCCTCTCGCTCGGGATAATCCACTTCAAGCGCATAAGGCTCGAAGGGCACCAACCCGTCGAACAAGACACTGTCGTCCAACATCACCTGCAGGCTGTCTTCGGCAAAGCCATCTTCCAGAAGAATCTGGTAGCGACCGGACTGTTGCGAAACGCCCTGTGGGAAACACCAGAGCCAGAAAACAACAACAACTGCCAGAACGACGAGTGCCAATGCCATGATGCCAAACATGAACTTCATGTTGTGGTTCAGTTTTTTATTCATAATTTCCGCATTTTAAGGTTTTAAGATCCGGTCATATTCAGCCGGATCGCACAGGATCCGCTTTGCTTCCCGCACATCGGGATCGTCGCGCAACTGCAATATGATTCCACCTTTCTGATAATAATACCGACGCACGATCTCGTCGTTCAGGAAAGGTTTTATCTTCTCTTTATTGCGCATCAGGTCGCTCTCAAGATCTTGAGTGAACTTCGCTTCAAGAGCGTCGAATTCGGTCTTTGCCCCATCATAATATCCTTCCAGACGAGCAGCTTCCTTCAGCAGTTTTAGCATTTCATCGCTGCGTCGGTTATAGGTGAATCCGCTTTCCTCAACCTTCCGGACAAACAAGGCATAATCCTGATCAGAAAGATCAAAACTGTCTGCAGGAGCAATCTGTTTGTGTTGGAACACATACTCATCCACATACTCAGGAATCACTTCATGCACGGCCAGTTCACGAACTACCGTGGGCAAGCTGTCGGGCTGCATCACAACATCCGGTTTAATGCCGCCTCCATCACGCACTTCGCGCCCGGAAGCCGTATGAAACACGCGCGTCAGACTGTCGGGCACCGTTCCCACCGAACCGTCGGGATTCAAATGGCGGTAATCGTAAGCCTGTATGCAACGGCCGCTCGGAATATAATAACGGCTGGTGGTCACCTTCAGTCCGCCGTGATAAGGTAACTCGCGCACCCCTTGTACGAGCCCCTTGCCGAAAGTACGCATGCCAATGATCACAGCACGGTCCAGATCCTGCAGGCTTCCCGACACGATCTCAGAAGCCGAAGCGCTCCAGCCGTCTACCAGAACAGCCAGAGGAATATCAGGATCTACGGGCTCGCTCTGCGTATAATAGTCCTCATTGGCCGACTTCAACTTGCCTTTCGTTGAAATCACCAATTTTCCTTTGGGCACAAACAAATTCACGATATTGACGGCATCACGCAAAGAACCGCCTCCGTTGCCCCGAAGATCCAGAATCAGAGCCTGGGCTCCACGTTCCTTCAAATCGACCAGAGCCCGACGAACCTCCTTGGAAATATCTTCCGTAAAACTGCTTAACGCAATATAACCGACCGAGTCATCAAGCATATTATAATAAGGTATGGAAGGCAACTGAATGTTTTCCCGCCTGATCTGAAAAGTCAACGGCTCCTCGATACCGTAGCGCTGAACCACCAGTTCGAAACTGGAGCCCGGCTCACCGCGAAGCATTTCGCTGACTTTATCCACCGGCAAGCCCTTGACATCCTTACCGTCAATAGTCAGGATCACGTCTCCGGCACGCACGCCGGCCCGTTGTGCCGGCGTATCCTCATAAGGCTCACTGATAGCTACACGATCCTCCTTCTTGACATAACGAACCAGCGCACCGATTCCGGCATACTTTCCCGTCGTCATCGTTTTCAACTCCTCCATGTTGTCCTCGGAATAATACACCGTGTAAGGATCAACCTGGCGCAACATGGATCTAATGGCCCAACCGATCACCGTATCCGCATCCAGTGTATCTACATAAAGCATATCCAACTTCTTATAAATATCACTGAAAATCTCCAGATTCCGGTTAATCTCGAAATTATGATTGTCACTCTTCTGCGCACGGAACGGCTCCGCAACAAGCAGGAGCAGTCCTAAAAACACGAATATCTTTTTCATGACGCAAAATTAACGAATTCACAGAGCAAAATGCAAACAACTGCGTATTTTTAACCAAATTTCAAGTCACTTTCACAGCCAATTTGCCCCGGCAAATCCCATACGGACACCAGAAAGTCAGGGAAAAGCCTCAGCAAAGCAATAAAAAGCAGCAGAAACAGAAAAAAATCAGCACAAATTCATTTTTTCTCTTCAATCTTTTGCAGATATAAAAATTTAGTTGTACCTTTGCATCGCAATTGAAAGAAACAACATCTGCTTCAGTAGCTCAGTTGGTTAGAGCACCTGACTGTTAATCAGGGGGTCGTTGGTTCAAGCCCATCCTGAAGCGCTCCAGTAAGTTTCTTGAAATTGTCCTGCTTCAGTAGCTCAGTTGGTTAGAGCACCTGACTGTTAATCAGGGGGTCGTTGGTTCAAGCCCATCCTGAAGCGCCAAAAAGATGTATCTCACAAGGATACATCTTTTTTTATTTCACACTGAGCCAGCCTACCTTGGATCAGTCATTATTCGGATCAGTCATTATTCTTGGGGATTTAACAAATCAAGCAAACAGTTTTGCCAC
>artificially_reared_2__coassemble_70_pt1 | contig 73824 bp, 52 predicted proteins | sample artificially_reared_2__metabat2_low_PE_008 | metagenome-assembled genome bin artificially_reared_2 | reverse complement strand
CGGGGAGACAGGCATTCATCTCGAGTGGAAGCAAAGAACCCCGCTCTGGTCTCTCCCCGCACGAAACGCATGTTGTCGCTCACGCGCAGCAGTCCGTTACGCGCCGTCAGTTCGTAGATACCCTCCGGCTCGTCCAGTCCTCCGACCAGCCGCCCGACGACGGCAAACGTATTTTCCGTATCGTCGTAGATTCTGATTTCATTGCTCTCTGATGCTCCTTCGACGGCAGCTTCCACAGCCGGTTTGTTTTCCAGTACGGCCAGAATCCGGTCGCGGATTTGTCCGGCCGCTACGCTGTCGGCCGTCAGCAGTTCCGGGTCTTCTCCCGGCTTCAGGTCGGCAATTTTGCGCCAGGTTTTCTGTTCGTCGTAGAGTCCGCAGCCGTAAAGCCGGTATTGCCGGCCCTCTTTCCGTTCGGCGGGCAGTTCCAGGCGCAGCAGCCGCTCGTCCGACGTGTTGCCGGGCCGTATCTGGAAGATGTCCGATGCCGCCTGGTAGAAACGGCCGTCCATGCCCATGCTGTCGGGGCGCAGTCCGTCGTAGCGGTAGACACCCGCTTCTGCCGGCTGTCCGTCTCCGGGTGTGATCCAGAGGGCGGTTCCGCCTTCGGCTCCGAAAGCCGTCCGCCCTTCGACGACTTTCACTTCGGCGCTCGAGGCCCCTACGGCCACGGGCATCGTTTCGTAGGCCGTGACCGCCTCCGTGCGTGGCCTCATGCCGGTCTGTGCGAACCGTTCGCGTTCCTGCTCCAGCTTTCCGGCATTGAAACCGTTGTAGTACACCAGAGCGTCTCCGGCCGCTATGTCGTGGCTGAACATGGCGCGCCGGATGTCGTTTTCGCCCAGCGCGCGGTTCCATATTTTCAGCTCGTCGACGGCGCCCCGCAGCGGCAGACTTTCAAACCCGTCGGCAAAGAGTGACAGATTTACGGCACTGTTGAGCGTGGCCCAGGTCACGATGCGCTGTCCGCCGTCACGGCGCTCGCCGTCGACATAGATGGCTGCCTCACCGTCGCGGTCCATGCTGACGGCCACGTGGGTCCAGCGTCCTCTGCTCACTTCGCCTCCGTCGAGATCCGCCTGTTGCGTTTCAGGCGCATCGTAGGTGGCTGTGGCAAACAGCTGTGCCGGCGCATAGCGGAATTTCAGTCGTCCGCCGCTCACGAGCAGCGCCCATCCGCGTGTGTCGCGCTCCACGGCTACGGGCCGATTGGCCAGGATTACGCCGTCGGATTCCGGCCGCACCCACAGGTCGATGGTGAAGTCGTTGTAGAAACAGTCGGTATAGCCCAGATCGATGCGTCCGCTGCCGTCGCTGGCGAGTGCCGTTCCCGGTCTTGTGGCGCAGCCTGCGTCGGCTGTTTCGCCCACGGTGAACACGGCCGAGCGGGTCTGCACGTCGGGCGATTCGCGCAAGGTGAGCTTCAGTTCCACCCGATCGCCGGGTTCGAGCCGTGCCGTCAGATACTGGCTGGGGCATTTGGTCTCCTGTCCGTTGATGCTCCAGGTATAATCGTAGTACATAGGAATGGTCCACGGCGTGTCTATGCCGATGGTACGCCGTTCTCCGGTGTGCGAAAGCTCTTTCAGGGCGAATCCGTCCTGGAAATAGCGGTCGGCAGGATGTTCGAGGTCAGCCACCCAGACGCCGCGCCCGTAGTCGGCCAGAACCATTTCCTGCGTCGTATGGTTCAGGGCCACGCGCTTGGCTTGTAGCGGATTGTAGCCGCGCATCCACAACGTCCATTTTCCCGTGTCGCGGCTGCGCAGGTAGAGTCCGCCCGAGGCGCTGAAGAAGTAGAGGTCGCCCGACCCCTCGTGGAAGATCAGGTCGTCGCAGGTCACGTCGGGCAGCCCCTCGGAGAGATTTTCGGCGAGCCCCGTCGTCAGATCGTAGCAGAGCACCTTGCCTTTCTGTCCGAAATAGATGATATCGGCTTTTGTAGGGTCGGCAGCTATCCAGGCCCCTGTGAACTTGGCCGGTACGGGGTTTCCCGACGCGTTTTTCACGTATACGGTTTCGAATGTGTCGCCATTGTCGACCGAGCGCACCAGCGTGTTGTTTGTGTTCAGCACGAAGAGTGTCGGACGGTTGCCGTCGCGTGTCAGGGCGAAGTCGCGCGCCCCCGCTCCGGCCCCACTGTCGTCGCGCGTATTTTCCGAGAGGTTGGTCGTTTTTCGGCCGAATCCTTCGATCCTGAAGAACGACCGCGTGTTGTCGTTCGGATTATGAATCAGATACCAGTAGCCCGTGGTCACGTCGGCCATGGTGTAGCCTTCGTACCAGGAGCTCATGGTCACTCCTTCCAGATCTCCTCCTCCGCTTCCCGAAAAATGGCAGGTTCCGGCATAGGGATTGATGAAGGCTTCGGTGCCTTCATAGCCGCGCCAGTTCCCCCATCGTCCGTAGCGGTAAGTCTGTGCATCGACGTCCTGGGTGTTGCCCAGCATGGTCTGGTCGCCGAATTCATTCACCTTGATCGAGTAGTGGAGCTGGTTGCCCATGGGTCCGTTTATATTGGTCCATTCATGATTGTTGATGTTCTTGTCCTTGACGAGCAGCCCGGAGTCGGAACCGCGGAATACCCGACCGCTACGGTGCGACACGAGGCAATGGTTGTCAGCATTGTGGCGCGAACTCGTCGTGTAGTAATAGGCTCCGTCGTCGGCTTGTGCTTTCAGCCGATTGCCCCAGGCAAATTCGCGGAAAGTCAGACCCGCATCGCTACTGATGGCCGAGCTCATGGAGCAGCCGTAAAGCCATTGAGGATCCTGAAAATTGACGGCAAAACCGCCAAGCCAACCCCAGGGAGATTCGTTTCCGAAGGCTAATCCGCTGCCGATGCCGTTCATAGGTTCTTGCAGTGTACGCCAGTTTTGACCGCCGTCTTCCGAGTAGTAAACGGCTGAATAGACGCCATAGCTGACATTGCGCGATGCCGTGGCAAACCACATCTGTTGCGGGTTGTTCGGGTTTATTTCGAAGAAGCTTTGTGTTGTTCCCTTAAATGGAAATTCTGATACCCCTGTTGCGCGCACTTCCGTCCCATCTTGATTGAGCACGTTGAATGTCAGTCGCTTGATGTCGAACGATGAGGTTCCATCGTCGCCGATCTGTGGTGTCAGTCCGTTGTCGGAATAATAGATACTGCGCGAGGTCGTGAAATAGATCCGGTCACGGTTCTCAGGATCGAAGGCGAAGTTCTGGAAAAACGATCCGGTCATGCCCGTTTCGGGATGTGTTTCGCGGAGTTCTTCGGGCAGTACGATCTGTTTCCAACTGACTCCCTTGTCATCGCTCCACCATATTTCGCTGGACAAATAGTTCGTTCCTTTCTGAAGTGCGCCGACGAATTTAAGTCTGCCAGCTTTGTCTTTGAAGCCATAGCCGCGTTTGAATGATTTGTGCGTAGCACCGGCTATGCGCGTCCAGTTCTGTCCGCCGTCAGTAGTTTCGTAGACGGCTGTAGCGTTACCGTTTTTCATGAAGGCAAAGAAGTGGTTCCAGTCATCGGGGTCTACCGGTATGGCCGAATGACTGCATATCTTACGGAATTCGCGGTCGGGGATGCGATCGGTCACGCAGTCCCAGGTCCGTCCCAGATCGTCCGTTCGGAAAATACCGGCTCCGTCGGGTACCACCATCAGAGCATCAGGATCGGTCGGGTGTACTACGATCCAGTGTATACGTCCCGTATATGGTTTTTGCTGTACGGGACGGAAATAGCCCGGACGACGAATGCCCTGAATCCGGTCGTCGGGGGTGTATACGATTTCGGGGTCCCATGTGGTCATGCGCTGGCCAAAGAGACTACGTACGGATTCGATGGCCTTTTCGTTGTAGGTCGTGTCTACATATCCATAGATGGAATCATTTCCTGGTGTAAAGCCATAGGTAGGAAGCCATTGTTTGGCGTATTGACCATATTCCACAGAGCCGCGCACCCGGCTACGGTTACTCTTGAGGTAATTGTTCATGATCCGGGTGATTTCGTTCGGCTGCCAGCCGTCGCGAGCCAGTTTAATGTACACTTCGTCCTGAAGCAGATCTTCTTTCCTGATAGACTGGAAAGCGGAATCCGGTAGGGCGGTTGCCAGCTGTTCTAAACGAAATTTCTTCTTTTCCTCCTTTTTTATTTGTGCCGTAGCATTTGTAAAAAAGGGTAGAAGCGAAAGCATAATGAATCCTGTCAATCCTTTTTTTACCATAATTTTAAGGTTCTTGAAAATGTATTTTTGATCTATGTGCAATCAATAAATTAGAGCAAATCTTATGTTATCCGCTGCAAAGATAATTTATTGTAATTATTTCATGTTTGTTCTTTCGGTAAATTCAATTCCTTTAAATATTTTTTGCCAAATTGTATCTGTTACAATTTAATTATAAGCATTTAAAATATTGATAATAAATAGTTTATTTATCTATTTTGCTTATATTTCTTATATATCTTCAAAAAGGAATATATTTTATGAAAGGGGATGATTCTTTTATTGCTCAAAATTCGAACTATAAAATAAAGAACAGAAAAACAGGATAAATTTTGATGTATCTTGTATAATGGCTTTATGAAATTCATGATCATAAAATGAACTCCGTCTTGAAAGTGTAACAGAAAACTTTTGGGATGTCATACACTATCAATGTTACGATTTTGATGTATGCATGAATAGTCGTTTTGAGCAAAAGGATATGTGTGTTTTTATCCTTTTGTTCGGTTTGGATAAAAAGGTTGCTCGCTGATGTTCACACGGTATGGAATATGCTCGAAGCAATACGGTGCTTGGTATCTTGCAGATACAATTAATAGAGACGAGGAAATAGAGTAAGATTAAAGAGAATCTGTGTGTACCTCCGCCGGGAATCGAACCCGGATTGACGGTTTAGGAAACCGTAGTTCTATCCATTGAACTACAGAGGCAAATAAATCAAAATGTGATAAGGCTGGACAAAGATAATAATTTTCTCTTTGTTTGAGAAAATATATGGTTGGAAAATGGATTAAGAAATGTCTTTTTTCGATGATTCCCTTTCGGATATTTGGTCAGGCATAAGCCTTAATTGCTGTCATTCTGTTATAAAACAATAGATTTTATTACCTACTTTACTTTTAATTATTTATATTTGTGGTCATGTAATCAATAAACCTTCTTTTTCACGGTATGTGTGAAAAACAAAGAAACATAAAACTTTAAATATTATAAAATGACAGACACGCAGAACATAAAAGAATTGAATCAAGTAGTGGTTCGTTTTTCCGGCGACTCAGGAGATGGTATGCAGTTGGCGGGGAATATTTTTACCACAGTGTCCGCAACCGTTGGAAATGATGTTTGTACTTTCCCGGATTATCCTGCTGATATACGTGCTCCACAGGGGTCTTTGACTGGTGTTTCGGGATTTCAGGTACACATCGGGGCGGATAAGGTTTATACACCGGGGGATTGTTGCGATGTACTTGTGGCCATGAATGCAGCAGCCTTGAAAACCCAGTATAAATATGCCAAGCCTACGGCATGTATTATTATCGATACGGACTGTTTTCAGGCGAAAGATCTGGAAAAGGCCGGTTTTGTGACAGATAATCCGATAGAAGAACTCGGTATAAAAAATGATGTTATTGCAGCTCCAATCACTCAAATGGTGAAAGCATGTCTGGCAGACAGTGGGTTGGATAATAAGTCCATGTTGAAGTGTCGGAATATGTTTGCTTTGGGATTGGTGTGCTGGCTTTTTCAACGTGACACCAATATTGCTTTTTCGATGTTGCGAGAAAAGTTTTCGGCCAAGCCTGTTATAGCTGAGGCTAATATTAAAGTTGTGCAGGCTGGTTATGATTATGGAGCCAATACACATGCTTCAGTTTCGCATACTTATCGTGTGGAGACAAAGGTTAAAAAGCCGGGAGTCTATATGGATATTATGGGAAACAAGGCAACTGCTTATGGATTTATAGCAGCGGCAGAGAAAGCCGGACTTCCCTTGTTTTTAGGATCGTATCCCATAACTCCTGCAACCGATGTGCTTCACGAATTGTCGAAACATAAGAGTCTGGGTGTCATAACGGTGCAGTGTGAAGATGAAATCGCGGGTTGTGCTTCTTCTGTGGGGGCTGCCTTTGCCGGTGCGCTGGCTGTTACTTCAACTTCCGGTCCCGGTGTGTGTTTGAAATCAGAAGCGATGAATCTGGCGGTGATGACGGAACTTCCGTTAGTCGTGCTGGATGTGCAGCGTGGCGGTCCTTCTACCGGATTGCCGACAAAGAGTGAGCAAACGGATTTGCTGCAGGCTCTTTTCGGACGTAATGGTGAATCTCCTATGCCCGTCATTGCTGCGACTTCTCCGGTGCATTGTTTCGATGCAGCTTATCAAGCCTGTAAGATAGCTCTTGAACACATGACTCCGGTAGTCCTGCTGACAGATGCGTTTGTAGCCAATGGCTCCGGAGCTTTCCGCTTGCCGGATCTGAATGAATATCCGGAAATCTGTCCTCCGTATGTCCGGCCAGAAATGGCAAATCATTATACTCCTTATATGCGCGATCCGGAAACTCGGGTACGTTATTGGGCTTTACCGGGTCAGGAAGGTTTCATGCATATTCTTGGAGGTTTGGAGAAAGATGGTCAGACAGGTTCAATCAGTACAGATCCTGAGAATCATGACAAAATGTGTCGTTTGCGTGCTGAAAAGGTGGCTCATATTCCGGTTCCCGATTTAGTGGTCGAAGGTGATTGTGAAGATGCCACGTTGTTGATTGTTGGTTTTGGAGGTACGTACGGGCATTTACATTCTGCTATGGATGAGATGCGCGCTGCAGGTATGAAAGTGGCACAAGCTCATTTCTCTTATATAAATCCTCTGCCCTCCAATACTTCTGCCGTGTTGAAAAAGTATCCGAAAGTAGTGGTAGCCGAACAGAATCTGGGGCAGTTCGCGGGGTATCTGCGGATGCGGGTTCCGGGATTTACGCCTTACCAGTTTAATCAGGTTAAGGGACAGCCTTTTGTGGTCCGTGAGCTTGTCCGGAACTTTACGGAAATATATAATCATTAACAGAAACTATTATGACTCAATATACAGCAAAAGATTATAAAAAAGGGCAACCTCGGTGGTGTCCTGGATGCGGAGATCATTTCTTCCTGGCATCGTTACATAAGGCAATGGCTGAAATGGGGATTCCTCCGCATCGTATAGCCGTCATTTCCGGTATTGGCTGTTCCAGCCGACTACCTTATTATATGAATACATACGCCATGCAAACCATCCACGGACGAGCAGCTGCAATAGCAACGGGCTGTAAGGTCGTTAATCCTCAGTTGTCTGTATGGCAGATTTCGGGCGACGGCGACGGGCTGGCAATTGGCGGAAATCATTTTATTCATGCGATCCGGCGTAATGTAGATATGAACATGATTCTGTTGAACAACCGGATTTATGGTTTGACCAAAGGACAGTATTCGCCCACGTCGCCTCGTGGGTTCATCAGCAAATCCTCTCCTTATGGAACTGTAGAAGATCCTTTCCGACCAGCTGAGCTTTGCTTTGGAGCGCGCGGGCATTTTTTTGCACGAGCAGTGGCAACAGATGCTGAAGGGACTATCGAGATCTTAAAGGCGGCCGAAGCGCATAAAGGAGCTTCGGTTTGTGAAATACTTCAGAATTGTGTTATCTTTAATGATGGAACGCACAATTCGGTTGCTAAAAAGGAAGACCGGGCCAAGCATGCCATTTATTTACGGCACGGAGAACCGATGATTTTCGGGGAGAATCGGGAGTACGGTCTGGTGCAGGATGGTTTTGGATTGAAGGTTGTCCGAATCGGCGAGCAAGGCGTTACGGAGTCGGATATATTGGTACACGATGCTCACTGTGAGGATAACACCTTGCATTTGAAGCTGGCACTTATGGAAGGGCCCGATTTTCCGATTGCATTGGGAGTGATCCGAGATGTTGCTGCACCTACTTACGATGAAGCTGTTCATGCCCAGATTGAGGAAGTAGGGCAAAAGAAGCATTATCATAATTTTGCGGAGCTCCTGCGGACAAACGATCTGTGGGAAGTCAAGTGACAGAATAATCTTATTTGGAAGGACCGGTTGTAGCTCTTGTCTGAAAATCAGATAAAAGCTGCAACCGGTTCTTCTTTTAATGAAAACGTGCACAGGCGTTCGGACTCAGGAATGTATATTGCTCTATTGCGAGGGCACAAGGGTAGGGACCTGCTGTTTTGATTTTGTGTTGTGGATGAATGAAGATGAAGGGAGCGGGGAAGGTCCGCTTACAGAAGATTGTTGATAAGTTCTTGTTAATGAATATCAATACGATCATAAATTAGCCTGAAATGTAATCTCCATTTTGCAATCCTTTGCAACGAATTGTGCTTTTATCATAATTAACGGCAAAAAACTGCCATTTAAGAAAAATAAAGTGGTTAAAAGTTTCCCATGCAAGGGAAAATAGCTAATTTTGTGTCGGAAAAAATGAGACGATATAATTAACACTAAATAATAACCAATTTTTATTTTTTAGTAAAATGGCAAATATTGATTTGAGTAAGTACGGTATTACAGGCGCCGTTGAGATTCTGCACAATCCTTCTTACGATGTATTGTTCACAGAAGAGACAAAAGCCGGTTTGGAAGGTTTTGAGAAAGGTCAGGTAACTGAATTAGGTGCAGTTAACGTAATGACAGGTATCTACACCGGTCGTTCTCCTAAGGATAAGTTCATCGTAAAGGATGCAACTTCTGAGAATACGGTATGGTGGACATCTGATGAGTATAAAAATGATAACAAGCCTGTTACAACAGAGTCTTGGAATGTTTTGAAGAGCTTGGCAGCAAAGGAACTTTCTAACAAACGTTTGTTCGTTGTTGACGCTTTCTGCGGTGCAAATGAAGGAACTCGCTTGAAAGTTCGTTTCATTATGGAAGTGGCATGGCAGGCACATTTCGTAACAAATATGTTTATCCGCCCGACAGCTGAGGAATTGGCTAACTTTGGTGAACCTGATTTCGTTGTTTACAACGCTTCTAAGGCTAAGGTTGAGAATTATAAGGAACTGGGTCTGAACTCAGAAACAGCAGTTGTTTTCAACTTGACAACTAAAGAGCAGGTAATCCTGAATACTTGGTATGGTGGTGAAATGAAGAAGGGTATGTTCTCTATGATGAACTACTACAACCCATTGCGCGGAATCGCTTCTATGCACTGTTCTGCAAACACCGACAAGGAAGGCAAGAGCTCTGCTATCTTCTTCGGCCTGTCAGGAACAGGTAAGACTACTTTGTCTACCGATCCTAAGCGTTTGTTGATCGGTGATGATGAGCACGGATGGGATAACGAAGGTGTATTCAACTACGAAGGTGGCTGCTACGCTAAGGTGATCAATCTGGACAAGGAATCTGAGCCTGATATTTATAATGCCATCAAGCGTGACGCTTTGTTGGAGAACGTAACAGTTTCTGCTGACGGTAAGATCGATTTCGCAGATAAGAGTGTAACTGAAAATACTCGTGTTTCTTATCCTATCTATCACATCGAGAACATCGTTAAGCCGGTTTCTAAGGGTCCTCACGCTAAGCAGGTGATCTTCCTTTCAGCTGACGCTTTCGGTGTATTGCCTCCAGTATCTATCCTGAATCCTGAACAGGCACAGTACTACTTCTTGTCTGGATTTACTGCTAAATTGGCTGGTACTGAGCGTGGTATCACTGAGCCTACTCCGACATTCTCTGCTTGCTTCGGTGCTGCATTCTTGAGCTTGCACCCAACTAAGTATGCTGAGGAGTTGGTTAAGAAGATGGAAATGACCGGTGCTAAGGCTTACTTGGTAAATACTGGTTGGAACGGTACCGGCAAGCGTATTTCTATCCGTGACACGCGTGGTATCATCGATGCTATCCTGGACGGTTCCATCGAAAAAGCTCCGACAAAGACTATTCCTTACTTCGATTTCGTTGTTCCGACAGAATTGCCGGGTGTTGATCCGAAAATCTTGGATCCGCGTGACACTTACGCTGATGCTGCTGAATGGACTAAGAAAGCTGAAGACTTGGCTGGACGTTTCATCAAGAACTTCGCTAAGTTTACAGGTAACGAAGCTGGTAAGGCTTTGGTTGCTGCTGGTCCTAAGTTGTAATTTATCAATAAACAATAGATCAGGAGCGGTCTTCCCAAAAGGAAGGCCGCTTTTTATTGTGGAAATTCTTGGGTAGAAAACATTTTTGTCTGATTGAGACATGTTCTTTTTATCTCATGAAATATCTTTTTGAACGGTTATTTCGAAAAAAATCGTGGAAAAAGTCGTAATTTAGGGATATTTTTGTGGATTGAAATTGCTTTTGATTATCTTTGTGGCAAATAAATCTTATAGTTATGCGAAAACTAATAAATCTTGTGTTGTTTGCGCTGGTCAGTGTGACTGCATTTGCGCAATTTCAGAATCCGGTAAAGTTTACGGTGGAGCAGAAGAAAATTTCAGACTCTGAGTTTGAGCTCGTCTTTACTGGAAAAATTGATGCCGGCTGGCATGTTTATTCTACAGACATTGCTGAAGGTGGACCTACGGCCGCTTCCGTTGCGTTTGACGTGAAGAAAGGAGTGGAACCGGTCGGAAAACTGACTCCGGCGGGCAAAGTTCATGCTAAATTTGATGAGATGTTTGGCATGGATGTGACGTATATGGAGGGAACTGCTATTTTTGTTCAGAAAATGAAGATAACAGCACCCGAATATGAAGTGAAGGGATATTTGACATTCGGGGCATGTAACGATCAGAATTGCATACCGCCTACTACTGTTGATTTCTCTTATTCCGGTAAGGGTGTTGTAGCTGCCCAGGCTGAGAAAAAGCCTGAGGCGGTTGAAAAAAAAAATACAGATAACGGGCAAAAGGAACAAGTAGCGCAGGTTGCAGAACCGGAAACTGTTCAGGAGGAGGGCGCAGGTTCTATAACTGCGGACTCCTCTGCCATTGCTGCGGCTGCTGTTTCGGAACAGAATTCAGAGAATTTGGTTTCTGATTATTGGAAACCCGTTATCGAGGAACTTAAGGTCTTTGGCACAGAAGGAACCACAGCCAACAAGTCTTTCTGGGCCATTTTCCTTTTAGGTTTTTTAGGTGGTTTGGTAGCTTTGTTTACACCTTGCGTTTGGCCGATTATCCCCATGACCGTCAGTTTCTTTCTCAAGCGGAGTAAAGATAAGTCCAAGGGGGTGCGTGATGCGTTTACCTATGGAGCCAGCATTGTTGTTATTTATGTTGCATTGGGGCTGATTGTCACGGGCATATTTGGAGCAAGCGCCTTGAATGCACTTTCTACGAATGCCATTTTCAATATTTTCTTTTTCCTGATGTTGGTTGTTTTTGCGGCCAGCTTTATGGGAGCTTTTGAAATAACCTTGCCATCATCATGGAGTAGTGCCGTGGACAGTAAGGCCGAGTCGACGACGGGCTTGTTAAGTATCTTTCTGATGGCTTTTACTTTGGTCTTGGTATCATTTTCTTGCACCGGACCGATTATTGGTTTTCTTTTGGTCGAGGTTTCTACTTCAGGAAGCATTATAGCTCCGACTATCGGTATGTTCGGATTTGCATTGGCACTGGCTTTACCGTTTACGTTATTCGCAATGTTCCCGACATGGTTGAAACAAATGCCCAAATCGGGAAATTGGATGAACTGCATTAAAGTATGTTTAGGTTTCCTTGAGTTGGCCTTTGCTTTAAAGTTCTTGTCTGTGGCAGACTTGGCCTATGGTTGGCGTTTGTTGGATCGGGAAACTTTCTTAGCGTTGTGGATCGTTATTTTTGCTCTGTTGGGCTTTTATCTGCTTGGAAAAATCAAGTTTCCGCACGATGAAGACGACGGAGAAGGTAAAGTGGGCGTGACCCGTTTCTTTTTGGCTTTGATTTCTTTGGCATTTGCTGTATATATGGTTCCAGGTCTGTGGGGCGCTCCGTTGAAGGCTGTCAGCGCCTTTGCACCTCCAATGAAGACTCAGGATTTCAATCTTTATACGAACGAGGTACATGCACAATTTACGGATTATGATGCCGGCATGGCATATGCCAAGCAGCATGGCAAACCCGTTATGCTCGATTTTACCGGTTACGGATGCGTTAACTGTCGTAAAATGGAGTTGGCTGTATGGGTTGACAACAAGGTTGCCGATCTGATTAATAACGACTATGTATTGATAACGCTTTACGTAGATGAGAAAACTCCATTGCCTGAACGGATAACGGTTATGGAAAACGGTACGGAGCGTGTTTTGCGTACGGTAGGTGATAAGTGGAGTTATCTGCAGCGTAGTAAGTTTGGTGCTAATGCCCAGCCTTTCTATGTCTTGTTGGATAATGAAGGAATGCCTTTGAACAAGTCCTACTCTTATGATGAGGATGTGGATAAATATGTTGATTTCCTGCGTACAGGATTGAACAATTATAAAAACAAAAAATAATTTCTTTAGAACATGAAAACGCTTTTAACAGCATTTGCCTTAATATGTGCCGGACTTGTTTCGGCACAAAACATGTTTACTGCTTTACCGGTAGACAAGGACGTGCGGACCGGCAAATTGGATAATGGCCTGACTTATTATATACGTTATAATAAATACCCAGAGAAACAGGCCGATTTTTATATTGCCCAGAAAGTCGGTTCAATTCAGGAGGAAGAGGAACAGCGCGGACTGGCTCACTTCCTGGAGCACATGTGTTTCAACGGAACGGTTAATTTCCCGGGAAACTCCTTGATCACTTATCTGGAAAGTATTGGCGTGAAGTTCGGTGAAAACCTGAATGCTTACACGGCCATTGATGAAACGGTATATAATATCAACAATGTTCCGACGACACGTGAGGCCTCTTTAGATTCTTGCTTGCTGATTCTTCACGACTGGAGCAATGCCTTGTTGCTTGAGAATGATGAGATTGATAAGGAACGTAGTGTGATTCATGAAGAATGGCGTATGCGCAGCAGTGCTTCTATGCGCATGTATGAGCGTGCGCTTCCTTTGTTGATTCCTGACAATCGTTACGGCAATCGTTTGCCGATCGGTTTGATGAGCGTTGTGGATAATTTTAAACCGGAAGCGCTTCGGGCTTATTATCATAAATGGTATCGTCCCGATTTGCAGGGAATCATTGTTGTGGGCGATGTGGATGTGGATCGTATGGAACAGAAAATCAAGGAGATTTTTTCTCCGATCAAGATGCCGGAAAATCCCGCTCCGCGTCAATATGTCCAGATAGCCGATAACGACCAGCCCATTATTGTTTGTGAGAAAGATAAAGAGCAGACAATGACCGTTGTTCAGGCCATGTTCAAACACGAGGTTTTTCCGGATAGCCTGAAAAATACTCCGTTCTATTATTATGATAGTTATCTTCGGAATATGGGTGTTGCCATGTTGAACCAGCGTTTTGCTGAAATGGCCAATAAGCCTGAAGCAACCTTCCTTACGGTACAGTGCTCGGACGGTGATTTTATTGTTTCAAAGACAAAGGGAGCCTTCGACGTAGCGGTTGTTCCCAAAGAAGGAAAGCTTGACGAAGCCCTTCGGACAGCTTTCGCCGAGGTGTACCGTGCAGACCGGTATGGTTTTACGGAAACGGAAATGGAACGCGTGCGGACGAGTATCTTGAGCAGTCTGGAGAGCGCTTATCAGAACAAGGACAAACGTATGAATTCTGATTTTACGTCGGAATATGTCAATGTTTTCCTTTATCATGAGCCTATGATGAGTTTTGAGGATGAGTATACGTTGGCAAAGGAACTGGTGTCGAAAATCACGCTTGAGGAGGTCAATAAGAAATTCAGTTCTTTGATTCTGGATTCAGACAGTAATCTGGTCGTTTATGCAACTTGTCCGGATAAGGAAGGTACGAGCCTGCCCGATCCCGATCATCTGTTGGCGTTGATCCATGAAGGACGCGTAACTGATCTTGGCACATACGTGGACAATGTTAAGAATGAACCGTTGATTCCTTCATTGCCTCAGCCCGGTAAGATCGAAAAGGAACGTACCAGTAAGTTCGGATTTACGGAATGGACGCTTTCCAATGGTGTTCATGTGCTTTTCAGAAAGACGGATTTTAAAGAGAATGAGATTTTAATGTCTGCGTACAGTCCCGGAGGAAGCGGCTTGTATGGTAACGATGAAATTGTGAACTTGTCTTTGTTCGATGATCTGATTGCCTCGTCTGGTTTGGGTAATTTTACTCGGATAGAATTGGGCAAAGCGCTTACAGGAAAACATGTCAGTTTGTCGCCATTGCTGGCCAGCCGTTCGGAGGGCTTTTCAGGTTCATCAACACCAAAGGATTTACGTACTTTGTTTGAATTGGTTTATTTGAGTTTCCAGAAACCATATCGCGATGAAGAATCTGTTCATTCCACTCTGACTCAATATCGGGAGATTCTGAAAAATAAGGAACTAAAACCGATGAGCTCATTTGGTGATTCTGTTTCTGTTGCCTTGTACGGAAACAATCCTCGTTTGCATTTCCTGAAAGTTGAAGACTTGGATAAAGTTTCTTATGATCGTATTCTTGACATTTATCAGGATCGTTTTCGTGATGCATCAGATTTTACCTTTGTTTTCTGTGGAAATTTTGATACGGATTCTTTGCGGCTTTATACGGAGCAGTACTTGGCTGTATTGCCGTCGATCAGACGCAAGGAAAAGCCTCAGGATACAAAAATGTATAAGCGTCAGGGCGTTTATCAGAATGAATATACAAAGAAAATGGAAGTGGCCCAGTGTCAGGCCGTACGGATCTGGCATGGCGGTTTGAAGAATACGCTGCATAACAATATCGCCATGAGTGTGCTCGGTCAGATTCTGGATATTCGTTACATAGCGACTATACGTGAAGACATCGGTGCGGCTTATTCCGTGTCGGCAAGTGGCGGAATGAGTTTCAATTCAGCCGATCGCCCGGAATATGCGTTACAGGTTTTTGCGCCACTTAAACCGGAATTGTGTGATACGGCATTGATCGTAATGACTCGGGAGCTGGAAGCAATTGCCAAGAACGGGGTTGATGAGGAGAATCTGAACAAGATAAAGGAGTATATGTTGAAGACAGCGGACGAGGCAGAGCGTTTGAATGGTGCCTGGATCAACAGAATCAATACGTATAAACGTCGGGGAATGGATGTCTATACGGATTATAAGAAGGAGATTACCAAGATGTGTTCTGACGACTTGAAAAAGCTGGCCCGCAAGATATTGAAGGATAACAACTGTGTTACGGTCGTTATTCTTCCGGAAGTTGAAACGGCTCAGAATTAACCGGGTCAATGCTTATTTTTGGTAAAGAATCCCTGTTGCCGAAATGCGGCGCAGGGATTCTTCTTTATTCAGGGAGGATGGTAAAGGCCATGTTTCCTGTAACACAGAAGGGGGTGTGGACGATTATCCACACCCCCTTCTGTGATAGGGAAAAAGTATAGTTGAGTTAATCTCTGTTGGCACGTTTACGTTCCGTGTGATCGAGAATGATTTTACGCATGCGCATGCTTTTTGGAGTAACTTCTACATATTCGTCTTCACGGATATATTCGAGAGCCTCCTCAAGCGAGAAGATAGTAGCCGGAATAATGCGGGCCTTTTCGTCTGAACCTGATGCACGCATATTAGTCAATTGTTTGCTTTTGGTTACATTGACTACCAAATCGTTTTCGTGGATGTGTTCGCCTACGATCTGACCTGCATAGACAGGATCTTGAGGTTCGATGAAGAATTTGCCTCGGTCCTGGAGGTTGTTGATGGCATAGGCAAAGGCCGTACCGCTTTCCAGGGCAATCATGACGCCATTGCTGCGGCGGGCTATCTCACCTTTATAGGGTTGATATTCCTTGAAGCGGTGAGCCATAATGGCTTCGCCCTGACTGGCTGTCAGTACATTGGTGCGCAGGCCGATAATGCCGCGCGACGGAATGTTGAATTCAATGTTGACTCGTTCACCCTGATTTTCCATAGAAACCATTTCTCCCTTGCGGCGGGTCACCATATCAATCATTTTGCTGGAGAATTCTTCTGGTACATTGATGGTCAGTTCTTCGATCGGTTCGCAGCGTACCCCGTCTATTTCCTTGAAAATGACCTGGGGCTGTCCTACCTGAAGTTCATAGCCTTCACGACGCATGGTTTCGATCAGGACCGACAAGTGAAGGACACCGCGTCCGGAAACAATCCAGCGGTCGGTGTAACCATCCATTAGGGAAACACGCAGGGCAAGATTCTTTTCGAGTTCTTTTTCCAGACGTTCATTAATGTGGCGGCTCGTACAATATTTACCTTCACGGCCGAAGAAAGGAGAATCGTTGATGGTAAAAAGCATGCTCATCGTCGGTTCGTCGATGGTGATCGGAGGCAATGCTTCCGGGTTTTCGTAATCGCAGATGGTATCTCCGATTTCAAAATTTTCCAGACCGATTATGGCACAAATATCTCCAGAAGAAACTTCGGATGTCTTTTGCCGTCCCATACCGGTAAACGTATCGATTTCTTTTATTTTTGTTTTTTCCTGGGTGCCGTCTCTGTGGCTGATTGTAATGTTCATGCCTTCTTTCAACGTGCCTCTATGAACTCGTCCTACGGCAATACGTCCCGTATAATTGGAATAGTCTAAAGACGTAATCAGCATTTGAGGAGTGCCTTCCAGCTGTTCCGGTGCAGGTATATGTTCCAGAATCTGATCGAGCAGATAAAGAATGTTATCCGTCGGTTGCTTCCAGTCTGGTCCCATCCAGTTATTCTTGGCGGAACCGTAGATAACCGGAAAGTCTAACTGTTCTTCTGTAGCATCCAGGTCGCACATCAGGTCAAAAACCATTTCATAGACTTCTTCCGGACGACAATTAGGCTTGTCCACCTTATTGATTACGACAATGGGTTTGAGTCCGATTTGGAGTGCTTTCTGCAATACGAAGCGGGTCTGTGGCATGGGCCCTTCAAATGCGTCTACAAGGAGGATACATCCGTCGGCCATGTTCAGCACACGTTCTACTTCACCGCCAAAGTCGGAGTGTCCCGGAGTATCAATAATGTTGATTTTGGTATCCTTGTAGTTGATGGAAACGTTTTTGGAAAGGATGGTGATACCGCGTTCACGTTCCAGTTCATTGTTATCCAACATCAGTTCACCTGTCTGCTGATTGTCGCGGAACAAATGTCCTGCCAGCAGCATCTTGTCCACCAGCGTAGTCTTTCCGTGGTCTACGTGGGCAATAATTGCAATGTTTCTAATATTCTGCATACTTAACCTAAAATAATGGCGCAAAGTTACAACAAAATATTGAAAAAGTGCAGACTAACTCCAAAAAACAAGAAAAAATATTTGCGACGTTGAAAATAAGTTGTACCTTTGCAACCGCTAAGTGAATTTTTACTCAAAAACAAAAGTTATGTATTTAGACGCAGCAAAAAAACAAGAAATCTTTGGACAGTACGGAAAGTCTAACACTGATACTGGTTCCGCTGAGAGCCAGATTGCATTGTTTTCATACCGTATTTCCCACTTGACGGAGCACATGAAAAAGAACCGTAAAGATTATAGTACTGAAAGAGCTTTGACAGGTCTCGTAGGTAAGCGTCGTGCTTTGCTGAACTATCTGAAAGCACGCGACATCGAAAGATACCGTGCTATTGTTAAAGCCCTTGGTTTGCGTAAGTAATTTCGCAACTGCTGAAGATTTTAACCGCTTTCCTGTTCGGAAGGCGGTTTTTTTTTATTACTTTTGCACGAAAGCTTCTTGCAGTAAGGCCATGTGGTTTTCATCATGTGGCTCCGGCAGCTTCCCGATAAGTTTCTTATTAAAAAAACAATAAAATGAATAAATTGAAAACGATTCTTCCCGATGTGCTGGCCATCGTCTTTTTCATCTTGATCGGTTTCGCTTATTTTTTCAAGCCGATTAGTGAAGGGTTGGTCTTGACTGGCCACGACCATACCGGAGGTACTGGTTCGGGATCAGAGCTAACAGAGTATTATCAGCGAACGGGTGAGCGCAGCCGCTGGACTAATGTGTTGTTTTGCGGTATGCCTACTTATCAGATGTCGCCCAGTTATGATTCGACAGATATATTGGTCGGCGTCCAGAAGGTTTATCAGTTAGGTTTGCCCGTTTATGCCATGTATGTGTTTATCATGTTGCTGGGCTTTTACATCTTGTTGCGTGCCTTCGATTTCAAGGTTTGGATGGCCGCTTTGGGAGCTATTCTCTGGGCCTTTTCCTCTTATTATTTTATCATCATTGCGGCAGGCCATATCTGGAAATTTTTTGCGCTGGCGTTTATTCCGCCTACCATTGCCGGTCTGGTGCTTTGTTATCGCGGTAAATATCTGTGGGGCGGCTTGGTGACAGCATTGTTTACAGCTTTGCAGATTATGTCCAACCATGTACAGATGAGCTATTATTTCCTGTCCGTCATGTTGCTTATGGCGCTTGCCTATCTGGTTCAGGCTATTCGGAACAAAACGATGCGTCAGTGGTGGAAAGCTACCGGCACTTTGGTGATAGCCGGTGGGTTGGGCATTTGCATCAACTTGTCCAATTTGTATCACACATATGAATATAGCAAGGAAAGCATGCGCAGCAAGAGCGAGCTGACTCACCGCAACATCAAGGATCCTGAGAATCAGACCAGCAGCGGGCTTGAACGCGACTATATTACCCAGTGGAGCTATGGAATCGGAGAAACCTGGACGCTGTTGGTCCCGAATACCAAAGGAGGAGCGTCGTTCCCGTTGACCGAGAGCAAGACTGCCATGAAAAAGGCGGATCCACAGTTTATGCCCATTTATCAGGTTTTCGGGCAATATTGGGGCGAACAACCCGGAACGAGCGGTCCGGTCTATGTCGGAGCTTTCGTGCTGATGTTGTTCATGTTGGGGCTCTTCCTTGTCAAGGGGCCTATGAAATGGGCTTTGCTCATTGCGACGATTCTTTCGATCTTGCTTTCCTGGGGAAAGAATTTCATGGGATTCACGGATTTCTTCCTCGATTATGTTCCGATGTATGATAAGTTCCGTACAGTTGCTTCCATTTTGGTTATTGCTGAGTTTACGATACCGCTGTTGGCAATGTTGGCTCTGAAGGAGATTGTGGAGAAACCGGAACTTCTGAAAACACGCTTCAAGGCCGTATGCGTCAGCTTTGCCCTGACCGGAGGTGTCGCGTTGCTCTTTGCCTTGTTGCCGGATGTTTTCTTTGGCCAGTATATTTCTACGGCCGAATATAACATGCTTCAAGGTGCGGCTGCAGCCGGGTACATACCTGGAGAATATTTGCTGCCGATTATCAATAATTTGGAGGATATGCGTCGGGCTGTGTTTGTCGAAGATGCCTGGCGAAGTTTCTTTGTGGTGCTTCTCGGCTCTTTGCTGATGCTTGCCTTCTATATGAAGAAAATCAACAAGCCGATATTTATTGGCACGCTGATCGTGTTGTGTCTGGTTGACTTGTGGCAGGTCGACAAACGTTATCTCAACGACGGAATGTTCAGCGAACCGGTGAAGGATATGAAAGCCATGGTCAAAACTCCTGCCGACGAACAGATTCTGAAAGATCCTCAATTGTATTATCGCGTACTGAATCTGACCACAAATACGTTTAACGAAAACAACACCTCGTTCTTCCATAAGAGCGTCGGAGGGTATCATGCGGCAAAACTGCGTCGTTATCAGGAGATGATCGACGAACACATCATGCCCGAAATGACGGCTTTTGTCTCTGCGGCTACTCAGGCCGGCGGTCAGATGGACCGGGTAAACGGTGATTCAATTTATCCGGTGCTCGACATGCTGAATGTGAAGTATGTCATCATGGGGCAGCAAGGCGGTCAGCCCTTCCCCGTGTTGAATCCTCATGTCAACGGTAATGGCTGGTTTGTCAGCCGTGTGAAATACGTTCCTAATGCCGATGAGGAGATTCTGAGTCTGCATCATGAACCTTTGAAAGAGGTTGCCGTGGTCGACCAGCGATTCAAGGAACAGCTGGGAAATGCAGCCGAACAGCAACCGAAAGATTCATTGAGCCGGGTAGAATTGACCAAATATGAGGCCAATGAACTTACTTACGACGTAAACTCTTCGCGCGGAGGAGTTGTTGTCTTTTCCGAAATCTATTATCCGGGCTGGACGGCTACTGTCGACGGTAAACCGGTGGATATTGCGCGCGCCGATTATATTCTACGGGCCATTCAGGTTCCGGCCGGCAAGCATGAGGTTGTCTTTAAATTCGATCCGCAAAGTGTGCATACGACCGAGGCCATAGCCTATGCGGCGTTAGCTGTTCTGTTTGTCGGATTCCTCTATTTGATCGGTCGGGAAGTTCGCCGGAGGTTAAAGCAGTAAGATGAAATTCATGGATAAGAGAAAGAGGATACACCCGGACGGGAGGTATCCTCTTTTTCTTTGGACTTTTCGACCAAAAAATAATCTCGCGGTGAACAATGAGTGCAAATATCGCTTACCTTTGCACCCGATTATAAATATATGTTATGGAAGAACAAAATATAGGAAAGGTTCTGGTCCGTCCGCTGCAAATTGAGGATTATGCTCAACTGGCCCAGTCGTTTCGCCGGGTCTATTCAGACGGAAGTGATGTTTTCTGGACGCATCAGCAGATCGAAACGCTGTTACGTATATTCCCCGAAGGGCAAGTCGTTACGGTGGTCGATGAGAAGATTGTCGGTTGTGCCTTGTCTATTATTGTGGATTACAATTTGGTGAAAGGTGATCACACTTATGCGAAAGTAACGGGTAATGAAACCTTTTCGACGCATAATCCCAAGGGAAACATCCTGTACGGTATCGAAGTTTTTATTCATCCCGATTATCGGGGCCTGCGCCTGGCCCGGCGTATGTATGAATACCGGAAAGAACTTTGTGAAAAACTGAATCTCAAGGCGATCATGTTTGGCGGGCGTATTCCGAACTATCATAAATATGCCGACAAAATGCGTCCGAAAGAATATATCGAACGGGTGGGCAAGCGCGAAATCTACGATCCCGTGCTCACGTTCCAGCTTTCGAACGATTTCCACGTGCGCAAGGTGATGACTAATTATCTGCCCAACGACGAAGAGTCCAAGCATTATGCCTGCCTGTTGCAGTGGGACAACATTTATTATCAGCCGCCTACGGAGAGTGCCAATCCGATTCCGGCGAAGACCAGTGTCCGTGTCGGTCTGGTGCAGTGGCAGATGCGTAACTATCATTCTATTGACGATCTGTTTGAGCAGATTGAGTTCTTTGTGGATGCCGTGTCGGGCTATAAAAGCGATTTTATCCTCTTTCCGGAATATTTCAACGCTCCTTTGATGGAGGAATTCAATCACATGAGCGAGTCACAGGCCATTCGCGGTCTTTGTTCCTATACTGATGAGATCCGCGAACGTTTCCTGAAACTGGCTATTAGCTACAACATCAATATCATCACCGGAAGTATGCCGCTGCAGCGCGAGGACGGTTTGTATAATGTCGGCTTTCTGTGTCGTCGCGACGGAACGTATGAGATGTATGAAAAGATCCATGTTACGCCCGAAGAGACAAAAAGCTGGGGACTCAGCGGAGGCAGTCGGGTTCAGACGTTCGAAACGGATTGTGCCAAAATCGGCGTGCTGATCTGTTACGATGTCGAATTTCCCGAGTTGTCGCGCATTATGGCCGATCAGGGCATGCAGATTCTGTTTGTTCCTTTCCTGACCGACACGCAGAACGCTTATTCACGCGTGCGTGTCTGTGCTCAGGCGCGTGCCATCGAGAATGAGTGTTTCGTCGTGATAGCCGGAAGTGTAGGTAACCTGCCCCGTGTGCATAACATGGACATTCAGTATGCCCAGTCCGGTGTGTTCACACCTTGCGATTTTGCCTTCCCTACGGATGGCAAGCGTGCTGAAGCCACTCCGAACACCGAGATGATTCTGGTTTCTGATGTAGATCTGGACTTGCTCAACGAACTGCATACTTATGGTAGTGTGCGGACCTTGAAGGACCGTCGCCGGGATTTGTATGAGGTGCGGTTTAAGAATAAATGATATTCGTCTCAATTTTTAATCAAAATATAATTGGTTCAGGCGGTCTGATTATGGCCGCCTGAATTATTTTTCCTTTTGAGTGAGACTTGAACTTATGAGAAAAAAGTCAAAGAATATGTTCTTGTATATTTTCTTTGATATCGTGCTTTTGTAGCAGAAAAATATAATATTGTATGAGAATTTAATTCAGAATAATTACTTCTTAATTTATTTTTTCGTATGTCATTATTTCATAGTAAGTATAAATTCCTTCTGTTTCTTTGCTCTCAATGATAAGCTTTTTATTTGTTAATTCTGAAATTGTCCAGTTTTCCGTATCACCATATTCATCTGTTATGGATAATTTATTTGAAGATAGAGACCATTTACCATAATAGCTGTTTGTGTTTATATCCTCTAATCCACCATCAATATGGATATAAGTGCCATTACAATTGAATATATCTATACATCCCATTCCTTTCGTGAGATCTTCTTTCGAAGATTCAATAACAATTCCATTTCGGTAAATCTTTTCTTCATAAGTAATTCCTTGCCAATTCCCCGTTAAATATCCTTGAGATATGTTGTTGTCACTACTGTCTTCTTCTTGTTCTTTTTCACCAAAGACGACATAAAATATTTTTTCACCCCTTACGTTTTCATCTTCAGATAAGATCGTAATTTTCACTTGATGAGGCTCTCCGTCCATAAATTCGGTTATATTTGTAAAATAAATTACATATGAGTTCTGTATGGCATTTGTCACAGGCAGATCATCTAATGTTATACCGGTGAAGCTAGATGATGCATATAAAGTTGTTCCTCCTGTATATTCAGACATTCTCCAAGGATATTCTTTTAAATAAAGGCTTTCTTGGAAGTTTGGACTGTCGCTGTATACTGTATGGATGGTACCTTGTGCCGTATTCCAATTATTTTGATTGCTTACATAAGTGACGGAATAGCTGCTTTTGTTATTGGGTTGGTTGGGTTCGTCGGTAAAATTTATGTATATTCTGTTTGCGCCTGCTCTGAATGTAAAATTTTCATCTGCAAATCTTAAGGCTGCCGTTCCACATTCGTTACTATTGTTTTTATATGCGTATGCTGCACTTTGTAGGGTAAAGGCGTCTTCGCCTTCAAATCCGACAGTTCGTGCTGTTCCTTTTGATCTGTTTAGGTATTCGCTCATTTGTTCGTATGTCGTCAAGTTTAGGGCGCCTGTTATGTTTCCATCATAGCCCACGCAACCAAACTGTACATCAATGTTTAAACTCAATTTTTGTGCCCAGCTGATAATGTCTCTTGCTATTGCGTCAGCTTCTTCATTCATACTACCAGAGTTATCAACAAGGAATATAATATCATTTTTGGCTTTTTTGTCATTGTTTGTGTTATCTATAGTGTTTTTGACAAGGAATCCTTTTGGCTTGTTATCTACGGATACCCAAATGTTTTGTTCGTTCCCTCCTGTACCAAATAGTTTTAGCCATCCTTTTGTATTAGGATCTTGAATTCCAGTCATATCGATACGCATCACATATTGGCCTTCTGTTTGCTCTGTTATATATTGAATGTTGGGTATATAGGCGTTTGGATCATTTATGGTAGGATTTGGGTCTGCTTTACTGTCACTGGGGATACCTAGTACAGTTCCAGTTTCCAGAATAATCGTTTCGTTTCCATCTTCTATGCATCCTGATAAGCAAAGGCATCCCAATAATATAAGACATACCTTTGATGTTGATTTTATTAAATTGTTAATGGTTTTCATATCTGTTTTGTTTTATTGGTTACTTAAAATTTCAAATTCAACTCGTCTGTTCATGGTTCTTCCTTCTTCCGTATCATTGGTTGATAGTGGTTGGGACATACCATAATAGCTAAATGTGAGTTTGTCTTTGTGTACACCTTTGCTTTCTAAATATTTAGCTACTGCTTGTGCTCTTTCTTTTGAAAGTTTCAGGTTAAATTCTTCTGTACCCACATTGTCAGTATGGCCTTTTATCTCAACATGCGCGTTTGTTTTTATGAGTATTGATGCAACTTTGTCGAGATATTCAAAAGATTCTTCTTTTATGCTGCTTTTTCCAAAATCAAAATTGATTAGGTCAATTGCACAAATTGTTTTTCCGATGACAGATTGATTTCTTTCCACTAGCTCTGTTATTTCTTCAAGAGTATAGCATGGTTTTTCTTTTATAAATACGGTGTCTCTAATAACAGTAGTAATGATGGATGGAGCGACTGTTTGGGGAGAAACTGGCTTTTTTTTAAATATACTAAATGGAATACCTAGTGTTGCTTTGATTTCGAAACCAGAGAATTTTCGTGTACCATCAATGTAAGTAGCTTCGGGGAAGATATCTGAATTAGTTTCAACTTTTCCAGCTTTTTCTTTTTGACTGTATGTGTCCGTAAAGCCATATTCATAACTTGCTTCTATACCAAGAAAACACGAATTCTTGAACATATATTTTAAGCCGATGGCAGCTGATGCAGCAAAATAGTAAGTCGCAATATTGGCATTAGATAATGTTAAAGAATACCCATCATAATAATTATCATGATATTGTGTCTCCATTCGGATATTTCCATTAGTTGGAATTCCAAGAATTGGGGCTACATAGATGTAGGGACGAATGGTCGAAGAGTATTTCCCAAAATTGTAGATCACGGGAATTCTTATGTCTAAATAATGGGATTTTAGTTGATAATTGAAATCTTTTAATTCATTTTCTTCATATTCATATAAGTCTTCTCCAATGTGAGTGAGTTTTCCACCTCTTTTTAAGAATGTAATTTCGGGACGTAAGGAAAACTGGTGTTCTTTGCCAAAATTACGTTGTATAAATAGGGAAAAAACTCCGCTGCTCAGATTTCTTTTGTCAGGAAACAGGCTTTCGTCCAAGTTTGAATATTTCATAGAATTAGTATGCCATCCTTCACTAATTCCAAAGAACCATTTGTTGTTCTGTTTAACATTTTCTGTTTGAGTGTTTTGAAATTGTGCGAAGACTTCTCCTTTTAAGAAACATAATAATGTGATCATTAATAATATTCTCTTTTTCATAAAAGTGGAATTATTTTTAATGATCCAAATGTTTTTCATTTGGATCATTAGTATTATACAATGTTTAAATTAGAAATTATAACCGAGACGTATTGAGAATTTGCTTGTGTTCTGTTTCTTTGCAATTTCATTAAAATCTAATGAATAGGCAATACCTATATTGAAATCATTGATGTCGAACATGGTTCCGATTTGCCATCCGATTTGTATTCTGTTCCATGTGTAACCTTTTCCCATATCGTCTTCGTCAAATAGGTTGTATGTTTCGCTTTCCGATTCTCCATCATAGGATTCCTCTGCTGTAATGTTGCCCATTAAGTTTGCTTTTAGATATAACCCGGTAAATGGTTTTGCGATAATCGTATTGTTGATATTAATCCCATAGACTATATTTATGGGAATGTTTAAAGCAAGGGTGTTTAAAGATTCTTTATATGTGTATTCTGCACCATAGACTTCTTCTGTTTCGCTGTCACTCCATCGGGCAAAACTTATTCCTGCACCAGTCTCAATAAATAAGGGCAATGAATTTGAGAGTTTAAAGGATTGTACGTAGTCTATAGAAAAACCATTTAAGTTTGTATCGTCAACGTCTTCATAATCAGTACTCATAAATGTACGATCATAAGAAAATCGCAAACCTTTCCAGGTCGTGACTTCAGATGAAGGAGATGTGATTGATGAGTTGCTATTGTTCATAAACTGTGCAAAAGACATTGTAGAACATGTTAACAACATTGCGGTAAGAATAAATTTGAACTTTTTCATGATTTTTTTTGTTTTAAAGATTAATGAAATGGGTAGTTTTAGTTTTATATGCGCATTATTCATTAGTTTTATTTTAGGTCGGTTACGTTTTGGGGTGTTGATAAATATGTTACGACAATATGTTAGATCGATCTTAATAGTTAAAACTCATTCGCCAAATGTTGGCCTGGGCGTTTTTATCTCCACGTTGGGATATGAAATAAATATATCGTCCGTCTTTACTCCAGATTGGACTTAAATCGTCTGCGGCATGGTAGGTTAGTTGGACAAATCCAGTTCCATCCATTTTGCAAGCAAATAGATCTGTATTATAATATGTGAAAGTATTTGTTATAATTTTACTGCTACCAACAAATAATAGCCATTTTCCATCCGGTGATATTACGGGCGACGTAAAATTATGTTCTGGATGTGATACGATACATTCTTCTATTCCTGTTTCATAATTTATTTTCCAGATTTCACTGTTTCCGGTTGTGTTCGTACGAATACAAATGAATGCTTTTTCACCTTTTACAGGGTATGGATTAAATCCTTGTGAGTAACTGGCAAGGAATTTATTGTTTGCATCGAAACTCCATATACTGAATCCTGTATTTTCTTGTCGTGTAAAAAAGATTTGCTTCATGTCTCCTGAAAACACAGGGGAATAATCTTGGTTGCCGCTGGTGATTTGTCGGCATACAAAACTTTTTTCTGCTGTAGTTAAGAATATTTGATTTGTATTTCCACGTCTTTCTGAAAATACGATCTGTTTACCGTCCGGTGAATATGAAAAGTCTAATACGGATGTCCTATTCGTTTTTTGGATAGTTGCTCCTTGTTTGTTGAGATCTTTTACGAATATGTTGGATGTGTTGTTTCGAAAAGATAGATATGCAATACTGTTTCCATCCAAAGAAATATCTAATATTCTGTTTGAAAACCAGTTGAGCCCTTTCTTGTTCCTTTTGATCTCGGGCATGCAAACATAGTCTGTCGTTTGGGATATTTGTGTAAATTCAGTTCCAGATTCTTCTGGGACGGATACAACAGAGTAATCTACATTTTGAGAAAATACAGGTACAGTTATTATTACTGTAAAAATGGCAATTAGTTGACGTCCATATTTTAGAAATGTATTCATGAAACGTTTCTTTAGGCTTCTTGATCCCCCAGTATCCGCGATTAATAATAAGTAAATAGGTAACTATACAAAAAAAGCGTGGAGATCTGTACCTGTTACCCGTCCCACGCTTCGAGGCTCTCGCATTGCCCAGTATAGTTGAACGAGCAACGCAGAACCCACGCCGATGAGTTTATATAATACACCCTACCCTCCAAAATCACATACTTTTTGCAAAAATACAATAAGTATATAACTATGGAGATAGGGATGTTTATAAAAAAACATCCCATGAGCATCTACCGTTGCATTGTTCCCGACTATACTGTAGAATTTGCGAGATTCGAAGCGTCAAGAACAAGCGTATGATAAACGCCTTTCTATATAGTGGTCCTTCCCCCTCCACAATTTGCCTGCTTTCATCCCTGTATAGGAATGTTGCAGTATATATCGGCGTGGATTCAGACTTAGTCTCTGTTAGAATATTCCTCCAGACTACGTATGAATTTTAGGAACCATTGCAAAACTAATGTTTTTTATTGAAAAAAGCAAAACGTTGAATAAAAAATTGTGATTTCATTAAATTTTTATTGAATCTAATCCGGATTCTTTCCTTGGTACCTTTTGGACATTATAAATTCAGAGACTGAAGCTGAGCACGTCAGCTTTCGTTTATATGCAGGATTATAAGTGCGTCAACCTATGGCGTTAATTAGACAAATATGAGTCAACCAATATTGTCGATAACAGGATGTTAAGTCAACCAAAATCGTTAACAGACAGTCCTGTTATTGGGGACGAATTCCGAGATGCTCATCTTGTGTTCATGAGACGGCCATCTCGTTTCAACGAGATGGCCGTCTCGAAATGAGGACTTGTGCGACACCATTTCCGATGTTGTTCAGATTGTGAAATAATCTGTTTTTTGGGTGTTTTTGACGTTAAAAAAAGAGAATGGTCTGATTTTTCGATGGATGATTTCTGGTAATGCTTATCTTTGTTGAGGCTGAAATATTGGAAAATTATGAGCATATCCAGAATTTCTTTTCTTGCAAAAAATAGAAAGACCGTTGAACTTGGCTTCCTGTTGATGATTTTAGCGTTTTGGTCTGTATCCTGTGGCCGGCAGAAGAAGACTGACGATTACGTGGCTCCATCAAAAGGAATTCCCTATGAATTGCTGTTAGTCGTGGACAAACCGGTTTGGGAAAGTGCCGTCGGGGATACGTTGCAGGCGATTCTGAAAGGCAGTGTGCCGGGGTTGCCGCAACATGAGCCGATGTTTAAATTATTGCGTGTGTTTCCCGAAAACTATGTGCAGATGTATGTGACGATGCGCAATACGCTTTTCGTCCGGTTGAATCCAGAGGTGTCCCGGCCGCGTATGGGCGTGGCTTATAATGTCCAGGCGCGTCCGCAGATTTATGTGACGGTAGAGGGGCCGGACCTGAAGTCTTTGGGAACTTTTCTGTGGGAGAACCGTCAGCAGATTACGGATCTGTTTGTGGAAGAGGAGTTGAAGCTGGAGGCTTCACGTCTCCGGAAAAAATATCATAGGGATGTGGATCGGGAAGTGCAGACCTTGTTCGGCTATTCCGTAAAGGTGCCCGAAGAGATGCGGGCTACCAAAAAGGCAGAAAATTTTCTTTGGGCTTCGACGAACCTGAATGACAAGGATCTGAATTTCGTGATCTATACTTTTCCGTATGATGCGCGGGAGTATTTGGATAAAACTTACTGGGTGAGCAAGCGCGATTCCGTTATGAAGCGGAATATTCCCGGTTCGGAACCCGATCAGTGGATGACGACAACCTGGGAGGACGGCATGCCGATCGTCGACTTGCGCGAACGGGAGCTGGAGGACGGGCATGTCTGGGAGTTGCGGGGTTTGTGGGAACTGCGGCACGGAGGAATCGGCGGTCCGTTTGTTTCCCTGGCCCGCGTGGATTCTGCAAGCGGGCGCGTGGTTGTCTGCGAGGGGTTTGTCTATTCTCCGCGTACGGACAAGCGAAATCTGATGCGTCGCATGGAGGCCGCTTTGAGGACATTGGAAAAAACCGAAAGATAATTTTTTGAAATGATGTTCTTGCATTCTGTTTCAAATTCAGTATCTTTGTTTGAAATAATACGGGGAAAAATATGTGTTTAAAGAAAATAGGATTGTGGGCGGCTGCCTGGTTCTGTTCTTGCGGACTATGGGCGCAGGCGGAGTTTTCTGTGGCCAGCGATGTAGCCAATATGGGGGAGCTGATGTTCCAGATGCCGGCCAAGGTGAAATTTATCGTGACGAATACCGGTAAAGATCCGTTGATTATCAGTCATGTACATCCGTCGTGCGGCTGTACGACCGTAGAGTGGACTCGAACGCCCATTCCGTCGGGCGAAACAGGCATGATTGAAGCAGAATATGATGCCAAGATGTTGGGCGTGTTTCAGAAAGATCTTGAAATCTATACGAATACTTCCTCGGAGCCGGTTTATTTACATTTTCAGGGACGTGTCGTTTCGTCCTTGTCCAATTACGAAGGCCTGTTCCCGATTGAAGTGGGACATATCCGGTTGAGCACTAATAATGTGGAATTCGATGACGTGAATAAGGGTGATCATCCGGTTGCTGAAATTGCTTTGGTCAACACTTCGCGCAAGAGCTATGTTCCGACCCTGATGCACATTCCGCCCTATCTGGAAGTGAAATATTTGCCTGAAAAGCTTTCGGGAGGACGTATCGGGAAGATTCAGCTGACTCTGGACAGCGAGAAACTGTATCAGTTGGGTTTGAACCAGACGTCGGTCTACATCGCCAAGGAACCGGGTGACAAGGTGGGCGAAGCAAACGAGATTGTCGTTTCGGCAGTTCTTCTGCCCGATTTCTCCGGCTTGTCTGCCGAGGAGCTGGCACGGGCACCGAAGATGGAGCTTTCGGCCGATTCTCTGAAGTTTGAAAAGATGGGGCTCCTGAATCGAAAAAGCGGTACCATTACTTTGCGTAATGCTGGAACGGATCCGCTCGAAATACGGGCGATTCAGGTTACCAACCGGTCGCTTGGCGTTAGCCTGAGCAACCGACGTATCGAGGGCGGCTCGTCGGCCAAACTGAAAATTACCGTGTACGGCAAATATCTGAAACGGGTGAAGAACCGTCCTCGTGTTGTTCTGATAACAAACGATCCGCAGCGCCCGAAGGTGGTTATTCCGGTAACGGTAGCTGCCGAGTGACAGAAAAAGTGTGGACAGACTAAATAATACCTGATGACTATGGAACATCCTGAAAACAGTAAAGAATACAAGGGCCTGACCGTGAACAGCGGTGTGGAACGGCCGGCCAGCATAAATCCGTATTTGAAGCGCGGAAGTTATAAGCATCGCCGGCTTTCGGTGTCGGATTATGTGGAGGGTATTGTCCGGGGCAATGTAACGGTGCTCGGACAGGCCGTGACGCTGGTTGAGAGTACGAATCCGGAGCATCAGGTCGTGGCCCAGGAGGTGATCGAAAAATGTCTGCCTTATTCGGGACACTCGCTTCGTGTCGGTATCAGCGGCGTGCCCGGAGCCGGAAAAAGTACAAGTATTGACGAGTTTGGTATCCATGTGCTGAAGGAGTATGGCGGCAAACTGGCTGTTCTGGCCATAGATCCGAGCAGTGAGCGGAGCAAGGGAAGCATTTTGGGAGATAAGACGCGTATGGAGAAACTGGCAGTCCATCCGGACTCGTTTATTCGTCCCAGTCCGGCAGCCGGCTCTCTGGGAGGTGTGGCCCGCAAGACGCGCGAGACCATTATTCTGTGCGAGGCGGCCGGTTTCGACAAGATTTTCGTAGAAACAGTAGGAGTGGGGCAGAGCGAAACGGCCTGCCATTCCATGGTTGATTTTTTCCTGCTGATCCAGTTGGCCGGAACGGGCGATGAGTTGCAGGGAATCAAACGGGGCATTATGGAGATGGCCGACGGGATTGTGATCAACAAATGCGACGGAAACAACGTCGACAAATGCAAGCTGGCAGCCGCTCAGTTTCGGAATGCCCTGCATCTGTTTCCGGCACCGGAGAGCGGATGGACACCGCAGGTGCTGACTTACTCCGGCTTTTACGGTTTGGGTATCAAGGAAATATGGGATATGATTTATCAGTATGTCGATTTTGTTAAAGCCAACGGATATTTTGAGCACCGGCGTAATGAGCAGGCTAAGTTCTGGATGTACGAGACCATAAACGAACATTTGCGCAACAGTTTCTATCAGAATGAAACCATCGCGCAAATGTTGGTCGCCGAAGAACGGCAGGTGCTTGAGGGACGGCAGACGTCATTCGTGGCTGCCAAGCAGCTCCTCGATGCGTATTTTGCACTCCTCCATTAGCCATTTCGGCGTGGAGGTGGCGCCGCATATGCCGATGGAGGAACAGTCCGTGAGCCAGGCCGGGTCTATCTCGGTGGCATCGTCGATCAGATGGGATTTCGGATTGACCGACTGGCATTCGTTGAACAGCACGCGGCCGTTTGAACTCTTCTTTCCGCAGACAAACAGGATCATGTCGTGCCGGGAAGCGAATTCACGGATGTGCGGCATTCGGTTGGCTACCTGCCGGCAAATGGTGTCGTAGTAGCGAAATGTCGCGTGGGGGGCTATGTGCTGTCGGATGTACTCAACGATGGTCCGGAAACCGGCCAGTGGCTTTGTGGTTTGTGAGTAGAGACAAATGTCGCGGTTGAAGTCTAATTTGCTGACTTCTTCGGGGCTTTCGATGACGATGGCTTTTCCTTCGGTCTGTCCTACCAGTCCGAGCACTTCCGCATGGCCGTTCTTCCCGTAAATGACAATCTGCTTGTCGGGATTGTCGTCGGCGTCATATTCCTTTTTGATCCGTTCCTGCAGATGCAGGACGACAGGGCAAGTGGCGTCGATAATTTCCATTTGGTTCTTTCGGGCCTGTTCATAGGTGCTGGGAGGTTCACCGTGTGCCCGAAGCAGCACCTTCACGCCCCGCAGTCGGCTGTATTCCTGATGATCGATAGTGATCAGTCCCATTTTTTTCAGGCGGTCGCACTCCTTGCCGTTGTGCACGATGTCGCCCAGACAGTAAAGGCGCGCTCCGTTCGTCAATTCCTCCTCGGCTTTGTTGATGGCTCTGGTGACTCCGAAACAGAACCCCGAACCGCTGTCGATTTCAATGTTCATATTCCTTTTAATATTATCATGCCCGGATTAACGTGAGGCTGCTTTCAGGTATTGTTCCTTGAGCCAGCTCTTTTGTTGGGCTATGGTCATTTGGCTGTTGTCTAATTCTATGGCGTCTTCAGCCTTGCGCAGCGGGCTGACGGCACGGTTCATGTCAATGCGGTCGCGTTCTTGTACGTTGAACAGAATTTCATCAAAGTCTACTTTTTCTCCTTTGGCTTTCAGCTCGTCGTAGCGCCGCTGGGCTCTGATTTTGTCTGATGCCGTTACAAATATTTTCAGCTCAGCGTCCGGAAATACGGTTGTTCCGATGTCCCGTCCGTCCATGACGATACCTTTGTCTTTGCCAAGTTCTTGTTGCATGTGTACGAGCGCTTCGCGAACGAATCCGATGGCTGCAATGATACTGACCTTGCTTGATACTTCCATGGTGCGGATCTGCTGTTCGACGTTTTCTCCATTCAGGTAAGTGTCGGGGCGTCCTGTGGCTTCATTTCTGTGAAACGTGATCCGGATTTGTGGCAATTGCCGGCGCAGGGCTTCCAGATCGACTGTTTCTGCCGACTGGAACAGATCGTTGCGCAGACAATAGAGGGTGACGGCACGATACATGGCTCCGCTGTCGATATAGATGTAGCCGATTTCCCGGGCTAAGTCTTTGGCCATGGTGCTTTTTCCGCATGAGGAAAAGCCGTCGATGGCGATGGTGATTTTTTTCATTGTTCTGTTTTTATGTATTTTTGTAGTTCTTTGGTTCCCAAAATATCAGTGAATCGGTTTGCATTGCTTTTAAAGGGAGTAGTTCAGGCTGATGCTGAACGAAGGGGCCGACAAATGATATTGTGCATAAGCCAGGCCTATTTTGAAACGGTTCAGCTGCAGACCGGCTCCGGCCGACAGTCCGGCGCCATGCGATTTCCCGGCGACGGCCATTTCGTTGGCTCTCCGGAAGTTATATCCCGCCGAGAGATAAATGTTGTCTGATGCCAGGAGGTCCACGCCGAAGCTGAAATGATTCATCAGGATGGTACCGAATTTGCTTTCACCTTCCGGATTGAAATAGTAGTTGCTGTTCCATCGGGTCAGGTCGTTCATGGTGACCGAGATCCGGATGGGAGCATGGGTCATTTTTTTAGTGAATCCCACGGCCAGATCGAATGGAAGCCGTTCCCGGGTATCGCCGAATGATTTGACCTGTCCTCCGGCCTGAGCAGCGACAATGGAGAATGAGAAATCCTTGTCGGGATTGTAATAGTTCAGACCCAGATCGACGGCCAGCGCGCACGCGTTGTAGTCGCCGTAGCCCGAATAGATGATTTTGGCCGTGACGCCCCCGGCCCAGCGTTCACTCAGCAGATAGGCATAGGTGGCGTTGACGGACAGGTCGATAGCTGAAAACTCACCAATGACTTCACCGGACGGAGTTGTCTCTTTCAGGCTGCCGTAGCTGGCAAACTGGGCTCCGACGCCCCAGGTCGATGCCTCGCCTGCAGTCTTGACAAATGCCGCGCTTCCGGTCTTGCTGCCCTGAAGATAGGTCAGGAAGTTCAGGTTCAGCGTCTTGTCACTGACCGATGAGGCTAAGGCCGGATTTTGAAATATAAATGAAGCATCATCCTCGATCAAGGAGATGGTTTTTCCGCCTAAGGCTGTGATATGGGCCGAAGCAGGTAGTCTTAAGAAATTGAATACCGAAGCGTTTTCCTGGGCCGTGATCATCATGCAGAAAAGCCAGAAAGCGAGTGTCAATGATGTTTTTTTCATTCGTTTCTTTATTTTGGGGTCAAAGATACATTTTTAAAAGATAACGTACAAAAAAGGTTTTTAGGGTCTAACCGCCCGAAAAAAATAAAAATGCAGAGTTTTCAGAAAAAAAACAGGTTTTATCGTTCTTGGAATAAAAAAAATGTGCTACATTTGTCACGATAAGGCTCGAACATGTAAAAATCAATAATATTATGGAAATTAAGAAATCACAAAAAGCAGACCTTGAGGGAATGAGGAGCACCAGCATGCTGATTGGCTTCGTGTTCGTTCTGGCTGCTATCTTCGTCGCTTTTGAGTGGACTCAGCGCGAAAAGAAAGTGGTGGAATTGGAACCTGTTTTCACCAGCACATTTGAAGAAGACATGATCCCGATCACGCAACAGCAGGAAGTGACAGCTCCGCCTCCAGCTGCGGCACCGAAGATTGCCGAAGTGTTGAATATCGTGGATAATGAAACTGAACTGGTTGAGGAAGAAGTAGAAACTTCTGAGGAGATGAACCAGGCTATTTCAACAACCCATGGTACGGGAGCTCCTGCGTCGACGGGTCCTACGGGTCCGGTTGTGGAAGTGGTCGAGGATGAAACTATCTATCAGATTGTAGAAGAGAATCCTTCTTTCCCGGGTGGAGATGCCGCTTGTATGAAATGGCTGGCTGAAAACATCAAGTATCCGGCTATTTGTGTGGAACAGGGTATTCAGGGACGTGTGATTGCCACATTTGTGGTCAACAAGGACGGTTCTATCGTAGATATCGAGATCGTCAGAAGTCCGGACCCGTATTTGTCTAAGGAAGCAGAGCGGGTATTGAAACTGATGCCGCGTTGGAAACCAGGTAAACAGAGAGGTAAACCTGTTCGCGTGAAGTTCTCGTTGCCGGTGATGTTCAGACTACAATAATATATAAAGATATAACATAGAGATATGAAAGGCTGCATGCTGGTGCAGCCTTTTTTTGGTCTTACGGAATAGACGGAAACAGACCATTCGTTTGTTGCTGGATTCCGCCCTCTGTGTTCCAGTTAAAAGATTTGCTTATGCTTACAGCGGAAAAAATGTTAGCGTTGTTTAACCGGGCTTTGGTTGAACATCAGATCAATCGAAAACCGGACGGGCTTTACGAACCGATCCGGTATGTCTTGTCTCTTGGCGGAAAACGGATACGCCCGGTCCTGATGCTGATGGCTTATAATCTTTATCAGGACCATGTCGAAGATATTCTTTCGCAGGCGTTGGCCATTGAGACTTACCATAATTATACACTGCTGCATGACGATCTGATGGATCGGGCAGAAATGCGGCGCGGCAAGCCTACCGTTCATAAACGCTGGAATGACAATACAGCCATTCTGAGCGGTGATTCAATGCTCGTGCTGGCTTATCAGCTGATGCAGGATTGTGCAGCCGATAAAATGAAGGAGGTATTGGCCTTGTTTACCGAAACCGCTCTGGAAATCGGCGAAGGACAGCAGTATGATATGGAATTTGAGACCCGGATGGATGTTACGGAAGCGGAATATCTGGAGATGATCCGGTTGAAAACATCGGTATTGCTGGCTTGTGCGTTGAAAATCGGGGCCATTCTGGCCGGCGCGCCTGAGACGGATGCCGAACGCTTATATCGGTTTGGCGAACAAGTGGGATTGGCCTTTCAGCTTCAGGATGATTTGTTGGACGTTTATGGCGATCCTGAGATTTTCGGAAAGCGAATCGGCGGCGATATCTTGTGCAACAAAAAGACCTATATGTTGATTCAGGCTTTGCAACTGGCGGACGAAAGGCAGCATGCGCTTCTGAAAAGCTGGATAGAAAGCCGGGATTATGTGCCGTCTGAGAAAATTGCTGCGGTGACCGCCTTGTATGATGAAATAGGCATCAGAGAGGTGTGCGACCGGAAAATCAACGAATATTTTTCTCAGGCCCGGCAATGTCTGGCTGATGTTGATTTGCCCGAAGAGACTAAGGCAAATTTGTGGGCTTTTGCTCTTTCGCTGATGAATCGGAAATCTTAAAAGACAGAATGCATGTTTTTTATTGATACACATGCCCATCTTTACGGGCCGGAATATGCCGATGATCTTGATGAGGTGGTGGATCGGGCCCGGGCAGTCGGAGTCGGGAAGATCTTGCTGCCGAATATCAACGAGGAGAGTGTAGCTTCCATGATGAAACTCTGTGCCGGTTATCCACATTTCTTTTATCCGATGATCGGGCTGCACCCCGAAGATGTCACGCCGGATTATCGGGAGGTGTTGTCGCGAATGTGTCGTCTTTTCGATCAGGAACCGTCGTTTGTGGCAGTCGGTGAGGTCGGTCTGGATTTTTATTGGGACAAGACTTATTGCCGGGAGCAAATTGCGGCATTTGAAATGCAGGTGGAATGGGCTATGGAAAGAGGACTTCCGCTGATGATTCATACCCGCTCGGCTCAAAAGGAATTGGTGCAGGTCCTGAAACATTACGGGCAGGATCGTTTACGGGGGGTCTTTCACTGTTTTGGCGGCACGTTGGACGAAGCTCATGAACTCCTTGATTTTAAAGGGTTCTCGCTGGGAATCAATGGGCTGGTCACCTTTAAGAAAGCTACGCTTCCGGATGTCTTGCGCGAGATTCCGCTGGAACGCATCGTTCTCGAGACCGATGCCCCCTACCTGACTCCGGTTCCTCATCGGGGAAAACGAAACGAAAGCGCCTATTTGCTCTATACCTTGAAAAAGGTTGCTGAAATCTATGGTCTTTCGGAAGAAACCGTGGCCAGACAAACGACGGAAAATGTGCGCCGGATCTTTAAAATAGAGGATGAAATGACCCGGAATAAATAAAAATGTATTGTCAATTAAAAGATTTTTTCTTTAAGCTATGGCAATACTAAAAAAAAAGAATATTTTTGCACGTGAAAACGTTTGCATATCGCAATTTTTTTGTAATTTGCACCCGTTTTAGAGAGATAGAACCGTTTGTCTATGTCCTTAAAAGGATCTGGAGAGATGCTCGAGTGGCTTAAGAGGCACGCCTGGAAAGCGTGTATACGTCAAAAGCGTATCGGGGGTTCGAATCCCCCTCTCTCCGCGGTCGGTGTGGAAAACGAATAAGAAACAGACGTATAGAAAATAATAACAATCAATAAATTATTTAATCTTAAAAAATTAGACACACAATGAAAAAGTTATTTGCAATTGTTGCGATGATGGGAGTTTTTGCGTTTGGCATGACTCAGTCAATGATGGCACAGGATGCAGCTGCAGTAGCCGCTGATTCTGCTGTTGTTGATTCTGCTGCTGTTGATACAGCTGCGGTTGATACTGCAGTCGTTGAAGAAGTAGTTGAGGAAGAACCTATCGTTGAGGAAGAGGGTGGTATTCACAAGGAATTGAAGACCAAGTTTATCGAAGGTGATGCAGGCTTTATGTCTTTGGTAGCCATCGCTTTGGTTTTGGGTCTTGCATTCTGCATTGAGCGTATCATTTATTTGAGCCTTGCAGAAATCAACGTAAAGAAATTGTTGGCTGCTTTGGAAGAAAAGTTGTCTAAGGGAGATGTTGAAGGCGCTAAGACGATTTGCCGTAATACGCGTGGTCCTGTTGCCTCAATCTGCTATCAGGGCTTGATGCGTATCGACGAGGGTATCGAAAACGTAGAACGTTCTGTTGTTGCTTACGGAAGCGTTCAATCCAGCTATCTGGAGCAGGGATGTTCCTGGATCACCTTGTTTATTGCCATGGCACCGTCACTCGGATTCTTGGGTACTGTGATCGGTATGGTTATGGCGTTCGACCAGATCCAGCAGGCAGGTGATATTTCTCCGACAGTCGTTGCCGGTGGTATGAAAGTGGCCTTGATTACGACTATCTTCGGTATCGTGGTTGCTTTGATCCTTCAGATTTTCTACAACTATATCCTTTCTAAGATCGAGAATATTACTTCAAATATGGAAGAGGCTACGATCTCATTGCTGGATATGTGTATGAAGTATAACTTGAAAAAATAATTGCAACCATGATTAAAACAGAAAAATTGTCCAGATATGCGTTGAATACGTGCATCGTCATCATCCTGGTGATTTTTGCTCTGTTCTTCGGTGTCGGATATGATAACCCCCAGGGGGATTACAATGCCCCGCAGTTTACGGAAGTACTGATGTATCTGATGTACATCTTGACCGCTGTTACTGCATTATTAGCAGTCTGGAGCGCCATCAAGAGCGTGAAGGACAGCATGGGAGGAAATGCTGAGAATCTGAGCGGCGTACCTGGCGGTAAGATCAGCGTGTTTGCTGTTATCGTCATGCTGGCTTCATTAGCTATCGGTTTCTTCCCGAATATGAACGAGACTGAATTTGTAACGGCATCTGGCGCGGTAACGAGCCCGACAATGGTTACTATCACCGACATGTTTATCATTTCCATTTATATTATGTTGGCTGTCGCAGCTTTGGCTGTTATCGTCAATATGACAGGCGTCATCAAAAAGAGTGGAATGAAATAAATCATACATCGTTTTCGTATTTTAAAACAGTAAGTAAATGGCAAAGAAAAAAAGAAAAGTACCTGGTTTGAACGCGAGTTCTACTGCGGACATCTCTTTCATCTTGCTGATCTTCTTCCTGATTACGACTTCAATGGATACGGATATGGGTCTTGCCCGTCGTTTGCCGCCTCCACCCGAAGATGAGAACAGTGAAGCTGAAATCGATGTAAAAGAGAGAAACGTTCTGAACGTTAAGGTGAACTCATTAGGCCAGATCATGGTTAATGGCGAGCTGCTCGACATTTCCATGTTGTGCGAACGCGCCAAGGAGTTTGTCAAAAATGAGAACAACGACCCGAACTTGCCGGAAAAACACGCAAAGAATATTCCGTTGCTGGGTATGTGCGCGGTGACCGACAAACACGTTATCTCTGTTCAGACCGACCGTGGTACGAGCTACAATGTTTACTTCCAAATCCAGAATGAGCTGGTGCGCGCTTATAATGAGTTGCGTGATGAGCTTAGTAAGGCAAAGTTTGGAAAGCTCTATGCTAACTTGACCGATGAACAGCAGGAAGCCGTGCGCGGATATTATCCGCAAAAGATTTCCGAGGCCGAACCTAAAAATTATGGAGGAGACAAGTAATGAGCAGATTTAATAAAAAGGGCAGTAGAGAAATGCCGGAGATGAACACCTCATCTCTTCCTGACTTGATCTTTACTATTTTGTTCTTCTTCATGATCGTAACGACCATGCGTGAGGTGACCTTGAAGGTTAAGTTTACGGTGCCTTCCGGAACGGAGTTGGAAAAGCTGGAAAAGAAATCAGCCGTTTCGTTTATCTATGTGGGTCCTCCTACGGATCAGTTGAGAGCAACGATGGGTTCCGGTACGCGAATTCAGTTGAATGATAAGTTTGCTGAGCCGGCTGAAATTATGGATTTCGTTGCGCGCGAACGTTCTACGATGAGCGATCAGGCTGCACAGACCATATCCTTGAAAGTGGACCAGAAGACAAAGATGGGTATCATTACGGATATCAAGCAGGTGTTGCGTAAGTCGTGGGCTTTGAAGATAAATTATTCAGCAAGTCGTCGCAATTAAATGCAGATCTGGTTTGAGGAAAATTTAGGTTTTCCATAAACTAAAATATTATTAAAAAGCGGAGTTTCACTTACAGAAGCTCCGCTTTTTTTCCGTTGTTCTTATAGATTTGATTATTTTTGCACGTGTTTTAAACTAAAGTATTCTATGAGTAATGTACACTTGGATGCTCTGGACGAGCAGATTCTGCGTTTGGTGGCAGACAATGCGCGTATTCCTTTTCTGGAGGTGGCTCGGGCGTGTCATGTATCCGGTGCGGCGATACATCAGCGCATACAGAAACTCACCAAACAAGGCGTATTGAAAGGATCACAGTATGTGCTCGATCCGGAGAAAATCGGTTATGAAACATGTGCGTATATGGGACTGTTCCTTAAGGATCCTTCTGACTTTGACCGTGTCGTTTCGGCGCTGGAAAAAATACCGGAAGTTGTGGAATGTCATTATACAACGGGAGATTACGACATGTTTATTAAGATTTATGCTCAGAATAATCACCATATGCTGAGTATTATTCACGATAAGTTGCAGCCGCTCGGACTGCAGCGAACGGAGACGATCATTTCTTTTCATGAGGCTTTTTCCCGTCAGATGCCGATTCTTCATTTGGCTAATGAACGTACGGAAGATGAGCCTGATGATGATCAGGATGATGAATAACGATAGCTTCGTAATTTCTTTCGGTAGGATAAATTAATATAAGAAAGCCGGCCTGTAGAATCACAGGCCGGCTTTCTTATATTGTTTTGTTCAAGCTTTGAATACCTGGTCCAAAGCTTGTTTGATGTCGGCAAGAATATCGTCCACTTCTTCAATACCGACCGACAGACGGATCAAGTCTGGTGCGATGCCTGCTTCTTTTAACTGTTCATCGGTAAGCTGGCGGTGCGTATGGCTTGCTGGATGCAGTACGCAGGTGCGAGCATCGGCCACGTGTGTGACGATGCAGATCATTTGAAGGCTGTCCATAAATTTGATGGCTTCCTCCTTGGATCCTTTGAGACCGAATGCGATGACGCCGCAGGAACCGTTAGGCAGGTATTTTTGAGCGAGTTGATGATATTTGTTGTTCTTCAGACCACTGTAATTAACCCAAGCCACACGATTGTCGCTTTCCAGGAATTCTGCTACGGCTTGTGCGTTTCTGCAGTGCTGTGGCATTCGCAAATGAAGGGTTTCGAGTCCTAAATTGAGTAAGAAAGCATTCTGGGGACTCTGAATGGAACCCAAATCGCGCATCAGTTGGGCCGTGGCTTTCTGAATATAGGCCATTTTCCCAAACGCTTTTGTGTAGGTGAGGCCGTGGTAACTTTCGTCGGGTTCGCACAGTCCCGGGTATTTATTGCCTTGTGCTTCCCAGTCGAAATTTCCACTGTCTACCAGTGCGCCTCCTACAGTTGTGGCATGTCCGTCCATATATTTGGTTGTCGAGTGGGTTGCGATGTCTGCGCCCCATTCAAACGGCCGGCAGTTGATCGGGGTAGCGAAGGTATTATCGACAATAAGCGGAACGCCGTGTTTGTGAGCAATATGGGCAAAGCGTTCAATGTCGAAAACCTGACATCCCGGATTGGATATGGTTTCTCCGAAAAAGCATTTTGTGTTCGGACGGAAAGCCGCTTCTATTTCTTCGTCCGTCCAGTCCGGTTCTACGAAGGTACATTCAATACCTAATTTTTTCATCGTGACACCAAAAAGGTTATACGTTCCTCCATAAATGGTGTTTGTAGAGATAAAATGGTCGCCAGCCTGGCAGATGTTGAATACCGCATAAAAGTTTGCGGCCTGGCCTGATGAGGTCAGCATGGCTGCTATACCCCCTTCCAAAGCTGCAATTTTGGAAGCGACAGCATCGTTGGTCGGGTTTTGGAGCCGGGTATAAAAATAGCCGCTTTCTTCCAGATCGAAAAGACGGGCCATTTGTTCACTGTTGTCGTATTTGAAAGTTGTGCTTTGATAAATCGGAAGTACACGCGGTTCTCCGTTTTTGGGTTTCCATCCTCCTTGTACGCATAAGGAGGCTCTGCTTAATTTTTTTTCCATGTTGGTTAAATGTGTAATTTTTATTTATGTTTTGTCTTTGTATCTGTTACTTGTTTATCCGGTTTTAAAAGTGTTCCGGCTGCATTTTTGATATTCTTCATGGAAGGTGATGTCTGTATTTTTGTCTTCGTATCTTCATCCATTTGCCATTGAGGTACCGGGAATGTTGCGCAAGGCATGAAATTTAGATTCAGTTCCGTATGTTCTCCTCTTTTGGTAGAGCGGTATGGCGTCCGTTCTTCGTGATATGGGGTTATTTCGACCAAGCAGACTCCGCTTTGAACCATGTCCAGTTCTTTAGCGGCTGCAAGCGATAAATCAATGACGCGTTGTGGAATGAAAGGTCCACGGTCTGTCACTTTGACAATGACACTTTTCCCATTTAGCGGATTGCGTACCTGGAGCATGGTGCCCAAAGGATATGTCTTGTGCGCACAAGTCATGCTGTCGCGGTGGTAACGTTCACCGTTGCTCATCATGCTACCGTGCAGCTTGTCGGAATAATAGGAGGCTTTGCCTTTCAAGCTGATTTGTGCAAATAAAAAGATAACCAGACCGAATAACAGATACAGGCTGATTAGCAATCGTCTGTTTTGCATAGTGGCTTTTTATCTGTTGTCAGTTGCAAAGTACATAAAAATCTGGGTTTTTACCAAATGTTGGTGTGTTTTTCTTACAATTGTTAATTATGATTTAAGATTCGTACATTAGCATGAAAACTTTTTGGTTGCAAAAAGTTTTCTATTACTTTTGCTAAAGATAAAAAAAGAAAAAAATAGTGAATCAAGATTTTCAGAACAGCCAGGATCGCGAACAGCACAAAGAGCATGTCTTGATTGTTGCCATGCATGAATTTACCCAGAAAGGAATCAAACAGGTGAAGATGGATGATGTGGCCAAGGCCTTGGGGATGTCCAAGCGGACCATTTATGAAATGTTTGCGGACAAGGAAGAGTTGCTTTTGGAGGGAGTTAAGAAATATAAACGTTATTGCCGGGAGCAGCAGGAAGCCGATAAAAAAAAGTCGCGCAATGTTCTGGAGTTGCTTTTGTTTTCCTTTTGTCGCAAGATGGACGAGTTTCGGCATACGAATTTTCGTTTCTTTCAGGATATACATCGCTACCCGAAAGTTTTGCTCTATTTGAAGCAATGTGGTGAGGAGGAAAATAAGGCTTTCCGGAAACAGATGGAGCAAGGCATTCAGGAAGGTTTGTTTCGGTCGGACATCAATTATGACATATTTATTTTATTACTTAATGAGCAGTTTCGGGTTCTGTTTGAACGCGAAGTCTGGGAGCGTTTTTCTCCAGTGGATATGTTTCGTTCAATTTTGCTTGTCGGATTAAGAGGTATTTTGACGCGCCAGGGATTATTGTTGTTTGATCAGTTTGTTGACGAAGATTTTATTATCCGTGATTCGCAATTTTTTAAAGAGGCAGAAAAAATAATCAATAACAGATCATATTAATCATGAAGAATTATGTTGTGATGAAACGCTTGCTGGTGTTCATGCCGGCAGTGTTGTTCGGGCTAATGGGATTTGGGCAAGAACAGAAATCGACATTGAGGCTGACTTTGCGCGATGCTCTGAGTATTGCTCTCAGTGAAAATCCTACGATTAAAATGGCCGATCAGGACGTGGAATTAAAAAAGGTCAGCCGGAAAGAAGCATGGCAAAGTCTGTTGCCGACAGTAGATTTGTCGGGTAGTATTTCTTATACTGTTGAGGCTGCTACCATGAATATAGACGGCAATCAGTTTAAAATGGGCCGCGACCAGTCTAATTCCTGGACGGGAGCCTTGCAGGTGAGTTTGCCCTTGTTTGCCCCGACTGTATATCGGACCATGACGATGACGGCTGACGATATTGAATTGGCTTTGGAAAAAAGCCGCGAGTCGCGCAACAGCATGGTCAACCAGACGACAAAAGCCTATTTCCAGCTACTCCTGGCACAAGACAGTTATGACGTGTTGCAAAAAAGCTATGCATTCAGTGTGGAGAATTATCAGGTTGTTAAAGCCAAATATGAGCAGGGAAAGGTCAGTGAGTATGATAAAATCTCGGCCGAGGTCCAGATGCGCAACATGAAACCCAGTGTCGTTTCTGCCGGCAATGCGGTGAATCTTGCCATTGTTCAGCTTAAGGTGCTTTTAGGCATATCGGATCCGGAACTGCAAGTTGAAATTAAGGATAGCTTGCAGAACTACGAGGCTGAGGTTGCTGCTTTTGAGGGTAAGACGGCAGTTTCGCTTGCAGAAAACTCTACGCTGAAACAATTGGATTTGAACGAACGTTTGTTGAACGCGAACCTGAACATTCAGAAATCGTCCTTTATGCCCACTTTAGCCTTGAGTTATCAATACCAGTATCAGTCGATCAGCAATGCTGATTTTCGCTTGGGTAACTATAACTGGTCGCCGAGTTCCACTCTGGCCCTGTCGTTAAGCGTACCACTTTACCGGGCTTCGAATTTTACTAAAATAAAGACAACGCGCATTCAATTGGAACAATTGGCGGAGAACAAGATCAACACGGAGCGTCAGCTTCAGATGCAGGCTACATCCTATCAGGACAATATGGAAGCCAGTGCCGAGCAACTGGCCAGCAATAAGGAATCTGTGGCCCAAGCTGAAAAAGGACGCCTGATTGCGCAGAAAAGATATGAGATCGGCAATGGGACCATTCTGGAACTGAACAGTAGCGAAGTGGCGTTGACTCAGTCGCAACTTACTTATAACCAGTCAATCTACGATTATTTAGTAGCGAAGGCTGATATGGATTATTTAATTGGTAAGGATTATCAAGAATAAAAATAAGAATATGACAAAGAGATTTTATTTCCACTATGCAGTAGTGGGGTTGATGGCGTTGGGAACAGTTGCCTGTTCATCAGGCAAGGATAGCGGCAAAGAAGGAGGTACAGACCAGACGGAGCAAACCGAAGAGAAACCTAAGGTGAAGCTGGCCCGGGTAGACGAACGGGATGTCGATCAGATCGGAGAATATACGGCAACGGTCGAAAGCGATGTCAGGAATAACATTTCTTCCAATACCGCGCTACGTATTGAGAAAATATTGGTGGATGTCGGAGATCCCGTCAAAAAAGGTCAGGTTCTCGTCAAAATGGATGCATCTAACCTGTTACAGCTTGAATTGCAGATCAAGAATCAGGAGATTGAATTCAAGCGGATTGATGAATTATATAAAGTGGGCGGTGCCAGCAAGTCGGAATGGGACAATATCAAGACCCAATTGGACGTGAATCGGACGGCTTATAACACGATGAAAGAAAACACTCAGTTGATCAGTCCGATCAGTGGGGTCGTTACGGCGCGCAATTATGATGATGGGGATATGGCTTCATCGACGCCTATTCTGACGGTCGAAACCTTGGCACCGGTCAAGATGCTGATTAATGTTTCCGAGACCTATTATCCGAAGGTGAGGAAAGGCATGCCGGTATCTGTAAAATTAGATACTTACGGGGATGAATCTTTTACGGGCAAGGTCAGTATCGTTTATCCTACGATAGATCCGTCTTCGCATACGTTTCCCGTAGAGATTCAATTGGCCAATGCCGACCAGAAGGTACGTCCTGGAATGTTTGCCCGGGCTACGCTGACCTTTGGTGTGGCGCGTCGTACCGTGATTCCCGACATGGCGGTTGTGAAGCAGATGGGAGCTGGTGATTATTATGTTTTCATTTATGAATCGAACGGAACCGTCAGACGCAGTGTGGTCCAGCTGGGACGTCGTCTGGGGGAAGAATATGAGGTGATCAGCGGCGTGCCGGCCGGTGCCCAGGTGGTTATAGCCGGTCAGAACAAGCTGGCGGATAAAATGGCTGTTGACGTTGTGAAATAACGGGGCATGCCGATCGAAATATAATCTTTAAATGAATGTAGCTTATGAGTCTATATGAAGGAGCGGTCAAAAGACCGATTATGACCACACTCTGTTTTGTCGCAGTGATGATTTTGGGTCTGTTCTCCCTGAGCAAATTGCCGGTGGATTTGTATCCGGACATCGATACGAATATGATCATGGTCGTAACCACATATTCGGGGGCATCGGCATCGGATATTGAGAACAATGTGACCCGGCCTTTGGAAAATACGCTGAATTCAGTCGAGCATCTGAAACACATCACTTCGGAGTCGCGTGAAAACACGTCTGTGATTACGCTTGAGTTTGAATACGGTAATGACATAGAAGTGATTACGAATGATGTGCGGGACAAACTGGATATGATCAGTTCCATGCTTCCCGATGAAGCGAATACGCCGATTATTTTCAAGTTTTCTTCTGACATGATTCCGATTGTGATACTCTCCGTTCAGGCGGAAGAGAGCCGGAGTGCACTCTATAAGATTCTCGATGACAATGTGGCCAATCCGCTGGCACGTATCGACGGAGTGGGTACCGTGTCTATTTCCGGAGCGCCCGAGCGTGAAATCAATGTTTATATGGATCCGAACAAGATGGAGGCATATGGCATTACTGTTGAGGCGGTCAGTCAGGTGATTGCCCAGGAAAACAAAAATGTGCCTGGCGGATCTTTCGATATAGGGAACAACACTTATCCCTTGCGCGTGGAAGGAGAGTTTGCGGATCCGCAGCAGATGAAGGACATTATTGTCGGGACGTACCAGGGAGCGCCGGTATATTTACGGGATGTGGCCCGGATTGTCGACGGTGTGCAGGAGCGTGCCCAGAAGGCCTACAATGATGGCGTCCAGGGAGCCATGATCGTCATTCAGAAGCAGACTGGAGCCAATTCGGTTCAAATTGCCCAGGAGGTCAAGAGCATGCTACCTACCTTGCAGAAACAGTTGCCGTCGGATGTCAAACTGGGCGTGATTATTGATACCTCGGAAAACATTCTGGACACGATTCACTCCCTGACCGAAACGATTCTCTATGCGATTTTGTTTGTGGTCATTGTCGTGTTTGTCTTCCTTGGTCGCTGGCGCGCGACCTTGATCATCTGTATCACCATACCAATGTCGCTTATCGCTTCGTTTATTTATCTGCTGATAGCGGATGGTTCGTTGAATATGATCTCCTTATCCTGTCTGAGTATTGCCATTGGTAATGTGGTGGACGATGCGATTGTTGTGCTCGAGAATGTGACGACCCATATTGAACGCGGATCCGATCCGAAGCAGGCGGCCATTCACGGTACCAATGAGGTGGCCATTTCTGTCGTGGCTTCCACGTTGACCATGATCGCCGTGTTCTTCCCACTGACGATGGTAACGGGTATGTCGGGCGTTCTTTTCGAACAGTTGGGTTGGATGATGTGTGTCATCATGACCATTTCTACGATCTCAGCCTTGACGTTTACGCCGATGTTATGTTCTCAGATGTTGCGGTTGCAGAAGAAACAAAGCAAGCTGTTCCTCTTTCTGTATACTCCGATACGCCGGGCGCTCGATAAATTGGACGATTTGTATGCCCGTCTGCTGGATTGGGGAGTACGTCACCGTAAGACAGTGATAACGTCCTGTGCCGTTCTTTTCCTGGCCAGTTTGGGATGTTGTTCCGGAATCCATTCAGAATTCTTTCCGACAAGCGATAACGGGCGTGTGGCGATCAATCTGGAATTGCCGATTGGCACTCGGGTTGAATTTGCCGAAAAAGTATCTTTGGAATTGACCCGTAAGTGGAAAGAGCGCTATGGTAAGGATCTCGATGCCATTAATTTCAAGGTGGGACAGGCCAGTGATGACGATACGTTTAATTCCTTGTCGGATAATGGTCCGCATATCATCAGCTTCAATATCTCGTTTGTTCCTTCTACCGACCGTGCGAAGGGATTGCAGGAGATTTGCGATGAGATGCGTGCCGATTTGGCCCTGTATCCAGAATTGGTGAAGACGGATGTCGTCATGGGTGGTCAGCATGGCGGAATGGGTGGTCAGTCAATGGCCTCGTTCGAGATCTATGGTTATGACTTTAATCAGACCGACAAGGTGGCCAAAGAGTTGAAAACCAAGCTGGAGGAAGTGAAGGGGGTTGCTCAGGTCAATATTAGCCGGAGCGACTATCAACCGGAATATCAGGTAGATTTTGATCGGGAGAAGCTGGCATTGCACGGTTTGAATCTGACAACGGCTGCAACTTATCTGCGCAATCGCATCAACGGATCTACGGCATCATATTATCGTGAGGACGGTGACGAGTATGATATTAAGGTACGTTATGAACCGGATCAGCGAACCAGTGTGGAAGCTCTTGAAAACGTGGTGCTTTACACTGCAGACGGAAAAGGTGTCCGCGTCAAGGATGTTGGAACTGTTGTCGAACGTTTCTCACCGCCTACCATCGAACGAAAGGACCGCGAGCGTATTGTAACCGTCGATGCCGTTTTGTCGGGTATCGCTCTCAGTCAGGGTGTGGCCGCCGGCAATGCCATTATCGACAAGATGGAACTGCCTCAGGGTATTTTTATCAAGGTAGCCGGTTCGTATGAGGACCAGCAGGATTCCAACCGCGATTTGGGCGTACTTGCGGTTCTGATTGTGATTCTGGTGTTTATCGTCATGGCAGCCCAGTTCGAATCGTTGACTTATCCGTTCATCATTATGTTTTCCATACCGTTTGCGTTCAGTGGTATCCTTCTGGCCTTGTTCCTTACCGGAACTCCGCTGAGCATCATGTCGCTTCTTGGAGGAATCATGTTGATCGGTATTGTGGTGAAAAACGGTATTGTGCTGATCGACTATATTCTGCTTTGCCGGGAGCGGGGCATGGGCATTATCCGTGCGGTAACCACATCCGGAAGAAGTCGTTTGCGTCCGGTGTTGATGACCACGCTGACAACCATTCTCGGTATGGTGCCGATGGCCGTCGGGCAGGGAGTCGGTGCCGAAATGTGGCGTCCGTTGGGCGTGGCCGTGATCGGCGGTTTGACCGTGTCTACGGTCTTGACGCTTGTTCTCGTTCCGGTGGCCTATTGTTCATTTGCCGGTAACGGAGTGGCCTTCAAACGCCGCAAGATGAGAAAGGACCGTGCTTTGAATGCCTATTATCAGAGCCATAAGGATAAAATGACCCGAGTTAAGGCAAGCGGACGCATCCGTCATCATAGTCATGACGATCAGGAAGCTTGATTTGTTAAATGAAAAGAAACGGAATTAGTTATGAAATCAGTGATGATCACTTTTGATCAGGCGTTTTATGAGCGTATTATCGAAACGCTGGATCGTATGAACTGCCGTGGATTCAGTTATTGGCAGCAGGTGCAGGGACGCGGAACTAAGACCGGCGAACCTCATTATGGCTCGCATGCCTGGCCCTCCATGTGTTCGGCCATTATGACCGTTGTGGACGACGCCAAGGTGGATCCTCTGTTGGAGGTCCTTCATGCCATGGACCAGGAAACCGAGATGTTGGGTTTGCGCGCTTTTGTATGGAATGTTGAAAAGACAATATAAGCCGGTTGGCTTTTCCATAAAAACAGAAGCCCTGTTGAAACTTCGTTTTTGAGAGCAGGAATCGATCATTCAAGCATTCTGAGTGATTCAGTAAAGAAAGTGTGTCCCCAACGCAACGAAGTAAGATCATCGTTGGCGTATGGACACATGATCTGATCATAAAGGCCGTTTTAGAATCTCTGATCATGGAATATATTCCAGAAACGGGTTCTAAAACGGCCTTTATATTATATATTAGGAAAGGATACCATCAACTCTTTCTTTGCTCAAGTCACGTCTTGTGTCCTGAGCGGACTGCTGAGTGATGCCCAAATTATTCGGGAGAATAGCAGGGATTTGTCTGCGACAAAAAGAATTACGGATGTCTGTTGATGAAATCCCGGGCTTTTTCTATGGCTTCGTGAATGTTGCTGCAAATGTTTTCTTTACCCAGCATTTCATTGAATCCGCTGCGTTCGAGCACTTTATGAACTTTCGGGTTTACTCCGGACAGAATGATGTGGATGCCTTCCTTGCGGCTGATCTCACATAAGTTGGTCAGGTTGTGGATGCCGGTCGAATCGATAAACGGAATTTTGCGCATGCGGATTATCCGCACTTTCGGACGTTCTTTGGTCAGCAGGACAACTTCTTCAAATCTGCTGGCTATTCCGAAGAAATACGGTCCGTTGATTTCATAGGTTTCTACGCCTTTGGGCAAACTCAGGTGTTCTTCCTCGCCTGAAATGGTTGTGTCTTTCGAGTGCACGATCTCGTCGCGGTCTATCTTAACTTCGACAACCTCCATGACCCTTTTGATAAAGAGCAGACAGGCCAGTACCAGGCCGAATTCAATGGCGACGGTCAGATCGAAGATCACTGTCAGAAAGAATGTGATGAGCAGTACGGCTACGTCTGATTTCGGGTTTTTCAGCAGTTCCCTGAAAGTGCGCCAGCCGCTCATGTTGTAACTCACGATGACCAGGACACCGGCCAGGCAGGCCATGGGGATATATTGTGCAAGTGGCATCAGAAACAGGAAGATCAGCAGCAGGACCAGTGCGTGGATAATGCCGGCTACAGGAGTTTTTCCGCCGTTGTTGATGTTGGTCATGGTACGTGCTATCGCACCGGTAGCCGGGATACCGCCGAACAAAGGCGACAGTATGTTGGCAATGCCTTGGCCTACGAGCTCCTGATTGGAGTCGTGACGGTCGCCGATGACGCCGTCAGCTACTGTTGCCGACAATAAAGACTCGATTGCACCCAGAATGGCAATTGTGATAGCAGGTTGGAGTAATGCTTTTGCTGTGTCCCAACTGATTTGAGGCATGGTCAGCGCCGGAATGGATGCGTTGATTTGAAAACGGTCGCCTATGGTTTCAATGCTGGTTATGCCACCATATTCCTTTAATAGATAGACTCCGACAGTCATGAGAATAATCGCAATGAGTGAACCTGGAATAACGCGTGAGAATTTTGGTGATATGGCAATGATGACGATACTGATAATACCGACACCGGCCGACCACCAGTCTATTGTGCTGAAGCATTGTATATAGGCAATCCATTTTTCGATGAAATCCGAGGGGACTTCCGTCATGGTCAGTCCGAACAGGTCCTTGATCTGTGTCGTGAAAATGGTTACTGCGATACCGCTGGTGAATCCGACAACGATTGGATAGGGGATGAACTTTATGATTGTACCCAGACGGAAAATACCGAGCAATACCAGGATAATGCCGGCCATGATGGTCGCAATGAGCAGGCCGCTTTCACCGTATTGTTGGATAATGCCGTAAATAATGACAATAAAAGCACCCGTAGGACCGCCGATCTGTACTCGACTACCTCCGAAAATGGAGATGGCCAGTCCGGCAATGATGGCTGTGATGATACCTTTCTCGGGAGTGACGCCCGAAGCAATACCGAACGCAATAGCCAGAGGCAGGGCTACGATGCCGACAATAATGCCGGCCATGATGTCGGAGGCCAGTTTGGCTTTCGAATAATTCTTCAAATCGCTGAAGAGCTTGGGTTGAAACCTGAAACCTTTCATAAAATAAATCGTTGTTTTTTAAAATTAAATTGCAAAATTACGATTTTTATTCAATTTAGACCTTGTGTTTTATGATAAAATAACTAATCTGCTAACCATATATAGCAAAATGGCAGGCGTCTGGCTTCCGCGGGTCGGCTTTGTTGCCGGTCTTTATGTCCTTGTCGGGCCCGTCGTTTCCGGAAAGAACCCGGGTACGATGAAAAAAGCTATTCATTTAGGTCTAAATGCATGGTTTTAATATATTTTACGTATCTTTGTGTCCGAAATCCAATAATTAATCAAATCTTAAATTACCATTTATTATGTTTGAAGGACAGCCTAAAGGTCTTTATGCGTTGGCTTTGGCCAACACGGGCGAGCGTTTCGGTTATTATACGATGCTTGCCATTTTTGTTTTGTTTTTGAAAGCTAATTTTGGCTTATCGCATGCCGTTGCCGGCAACATTTATTCGATATTTCTGGCTCTGGTTTATTTCTTGCCGTTTATCGGGGGAATCTTGGCTGATAAGTTTGGTTATGGCAAGATGGTTACCATAGGCATTGTGGCCATGTTTGTCGGTTATGTGCTTTTGGCGCTTCCGATGGGATCCGGTACGCTGGGTCTGATCGCTATGGGAGCAGCCTTGCTGGTAATCAGTACCGGAACGGGATTGTTCAAGGGGAACCTGCAGGTTATGGTCGGCAATCTTTATGATGCCCCCGAGTATGCTTCCAAGCGTGATTCTGCTTTCAGTATTTTTTATATGGCCATCAATATCGGTGCACTTTTTGCCCCGACGGCAGCTGTTGCCATGATGGACTATGCTCAGAAATCTTTAGGCGTCAGTGAAAATGATTCCTATCATTATGCATTTGCCGTAGCTTGTTTGTCTTTGATTGTTTCCATGGCTATTTATTATGGCTTCCGCAGCACGTTCAAGCATGTTGAGGGAGGTACGAAAGTGGCTGCTGCGGGAAAAGCTCAGGATACGTCGGTCGAGGAACTCTCTCCGCGCGAGACGAAAGACCGCATTGTGGCTCTTTGTCTGGTGTTCGCCGTCGTGATATTCTTCTGGATGGCGTTCCATCAGAATGGTCTGACGCTGACTTATTTCGCCGATGAGTTTACAGCAAGAAGTTCTGCCGGTCTGGAAAGCATGATGTTCAGCGTCTGGAACCTTGTAGCCGTGATCTTTATCGTTTATGCGTTGTTTTCTTTCTTCCAGTCCAAGACCGGTAAGGCAAAAGCTATTTCAGCCTTGGTTGTTGTGCTGGCTGTTGCCTTCTTAGGCTGGCGTTATGCGAATATCGATGGCGAAACAGCCGTAAACGCTCCGATTTTCCAGCAGTTTAATCCCTTCTTTGTGGTTGCCCTGACTCCGGTTTCCATGGCTATTTTCGGATCTCTGGCCCGTAAGGGAAAAGAGCCTTCTGCTCCCCGCAAGATCGGCTTGGGTATGTTGGTTGCCGCTTGTGGTTACATTTTGATGATGTTTGCCTCTTTTGGCTTGCTGACTCCGAACGAGCAGGCTGTTGCCTTGCAGGAGGGTACGGCTTCGTTTGTATCTCCCAATTGGTTGATCTCAACTTATCTGGTGCTGACTTTCGGCGAGTTGTTGTTGTCGCCGATGGGTATCTCCTTCGTATCCAAGGTTGCTCCTCCAAAATATAAGGGAATGATGATGGGCGGCTGGTTCGTAGCAACGGCTATTGGTAACTATCTGACTTCTGTTGCAGCCTGGTTGTGGGGAGATATGAACCTGTGGGTTGTCTGGGGCGTCCTGATGGCCCTTTGCCTGCTGGCTGCTCTGTTCATCTTCTCGGTCATGAAGAAACTGGAGAAAGTAGCTTAACGCTTCAGGATATGTATTACTGCGGATATTAATCCGTAGGATTGTGATGAAAATGCGCCGTCATCCGAAAGAAGAAAGGAGGACGGCGCATTTTTCAGCGTCTTTTGCTGATTTCAGCAGATTAATTCAGATGGTAAACAAGATAAAATGAAAGAAGACTACAAGATTGATCCCGAGATTTTGCATCATGAGTCCGGAACGGGCAGAAAGCAGCTGCCTGTCTGGTTGGCCTTTGTACCGCTGGCCGTACTGATTGGATTGCTCGTTTTTGTCATTTCTGCTTTCGGCAGCGATGCGCTGTCGGGAGGCAGCCAGATTGCCTTGTTGACGACGTCGGCATTTTGTGTGCTGATCGGTCTTTTGTCCAAGACGATGCGCTGGAGTGATTTCGAACAAGCCGTGAATGAGCATATCAGTGGTGTGGCTCAGGCCATTTTAATTCTTTTGCTAATCGGTGCGGTTGGCGGATCGTGGATGGTGAGCGGTGTGGTGCCTACGATGATTTATTACGGCATGCAGATTATTGATCCGCAGTGGTTCCTGGTTTCTTCGTGTGCGATCTGTGCTTTTATTTCCGTGATGACCGGGAGTTCCTGGACCACGATAGCCACAATCGGCATTGCATTGATGGGCATTGGTAAGGCCCAGGGGTTTGCCGAAGGCTGGATTGCGGGTGCCATCATTTCCGGGGCTTATTTCGGCGACAAGATTTCTCCGATGAGCGAAACAACCGTGCTGGCTGCCTCAACTACGAGGACACCGCTTTTCACCCACATCCGGTATATGACGTATACGACCGTGCCTTCGTTTGTGATTACTCTGATTATTTTTGCGGTAGCCGGCTTTATGCGTCATGAGGCGGGTGAGCAGGGAATGACCGCATTTACGGAAGGGCTGCAGCGCGTGTTTGTCATTTCGCCCTGGCTAATGCTTGTCCCTTTGATCACAGCTTTGATGATTGCCCGGAAACTGCCTGCCGTAGTCATCCTTTTTGTGGCAACGATTCTGGCTTGTGTGGCTGCCGTACTGGTTCAGACCGACCTGGTCGACCAGATAGCTTCCGATCATCTGGGCGTATGGATGAACCGTTTTAAGGGGGTGATGATTCTGGTTTATGGCAGTACCAACCTGGATACCGGTGTGCCGGCATTGAATGAACTCGTGGCCACGCGGGGCATGTCGGGGATGATGAGCACCGTATGGTTGATCTTCTGCGCGATGATTTTCGGAGCTTCCATGAGTGCGGCCGGAATGATCGAAAGCATTATGCGTATGTTCATCCGCCTGGCACGTAACACTTTCTCGCTTGTCGCTTCTACCGTTGGTGTCGGTCTGTTTATGAACATCGTTTGTGCCGACCAGTATTTGTCGTTGATTCTTACGGGCAATATGTTTCGCGATACATATCAAAAACTGGGTTTCGAAAGCCGTTTGCTGAGTCGCACCACGGAAGATGCCGTGACCGTGACCTCGGTACTGATCCCCTGGAATTCGTGCGGTATGACGCAATCCATGGTACTCGGCGTTTCAACGCTGATTTATCTGCCATATTGTTTTTTCAATTACCTCAGTCCGGTGATGACGTTGATCGTAGCCGGCTTGGGTTTTCGGATTTTCCGGAACACGTCTGGATGTCCGGCAGCGGATCCAGAGAAAAATTCGGGTATATCGGATCCGGCCTGATTGCGTCAGGCCGGATGGCATCTATTATCCGTCACCTTATTAATATTAATATAAAAGAAAGCAGGACCATGTCTGTTGCCGGCATTTGTCGGCGTTTTATGGTCCTGCTTTCTTAATTATTGTTGTGTCAGAATCTCCTGTAATTCTTTTCTGTTTTTCTCCGGAATCTCGTCTTTTGCCGGATAACCGATGGGGATGATGGCTATGGGAATGGTTTGCTCAGGCAACCGGAACAGTTCACGGAGCAGCTGGATGCGGAAGTTGCATACCCAGCAGGTGCCCAATCCCTGTTCGGCCGCCGCCAGGCAGAGATGTTCCACGGCTATGGCAACGTCAATGTCGGCATGGTTCTTTTCATCATATCTGCGCACCCATGCCTCATCTGCTCGGGCATAAGCCACAATATAAGCCGGAGCCTCCTGAATCCATTCTCTGCCGTAGCATTGCTGAATTTTTTTGCGGTCTTCCTCGTTGGTATATAGAACGAAGTGCCAGGGTTGCTTGTTTACGGCCGACGGAGCCAGGCGGACGCATTCCATAATATAGTCCAGTTTTTCCTGGGGTATTTGTTCGGGTTTGTAGGAACGCACGGAATAACGCCGTTCGCATAATTCTTTGAAATTCATGATTGTTTTTGTTTTGATGATGTCTTTTGTATGCAAAGATAATCATGATTTGAATAGAATGCAAAAAATATTTTTCCGGAATGGGTTTAATGTAATTTCTTGATAATCAGTATTCGACTTGCCGTTTTTGACGCGAATCATGTGTTAATGAACTTTAAAACAAGGGAGAGGTTGATTCCCGGATGGGGGTTTTGAGGCTTCGTGGCGTTATTAAGACGAAAAGAGACAAAAAAACAAAAACGAATAATCAACTAAATTAAAATTTTAAAGTTATGAAGATCAGAACTATTGTATTATCTTTGTGTGTGGCAGCAGGTGTAAGCTCAGTTTTCGCTCAGTCTAAATTTACACCATCAGAGAACAGACATGAGTTGCGCCTTTCGATCAGCGACGGAACTCCTTTAACGATGACCGGCATCTTCGGTAATGCCTTTTCGGATGCCGTCCTGGGAAGCAAGCGTACGAATGAACGGGTATGGGGCGTATTCGGACTGGGTTATCGCTATGGCATCAATCGCTTTAAGGTCGGTGGTGACTTAGGTTTTGCCACGGTAAACAGCAAGTTGGCGTTTGCCGGACAGAAAGCTCCTTCGATAAAAGAACGCGATATTCATCTGTTGGTATTGCCTACTGCCGAGTTCAGTTATTTCCGCAGAGGTGTTGTCGAACTCTACGGATCTGCAGCGGCCGGTGTTGATTTGAAGCGCCATTCCGAATCCGGATTGACCGAGGAAGGAAAGAAGCTGGCCAGTAAGAAATCAGATTTTGCCGCTTCGTTTGCTTATCAGGTGAACCCGATTGCCATTCGGGTAGGTAATGACCGGATCGGCGGATTTGTTGAGGCTGGCTTTGGTACCAAAGGTTTTGTTACAGCAGGTGTGAGTGTAGGTTTCTGATGAACCCCGGCCTGTCCAGTTCTTTTGCAGATCTCCGGTAATACCCGTGAGTCGTTTATGGATACAAATAAAGGATCCCGTATGAATACAAACCGAAAGGAACGTTTCGAAACGATGTTCAAGCTCTATTATCCCAGGCTATGCAGTATAGCCTGCGGATACCTTCCGGGAGCTGATGCTTGTGAAGATGTGGTTCAGGAAGCTTTTATCGCGGTCTGGAACAAGGGAAAGGATGAACTTCCGGAAGAAGATTTTTATGCCTATATGGTTCGTTGCGTCCGTAATGGCTGTATTTCTTATCTGCGCAAGGACAAGCGTCTGGCTACGTGTTCCATTGATGATGTGCATCCGGTGCAACAGGGAGCATGGATGGACGATGACGGTGCAGACGATGAGAAACAGCATCCGGAAGACCGTCTGAACGAGATATTAGGTATTTTGCCGGAGCGTTGCCGGGAGATTTTTCTGATGAGCCGGATTCAGTCCATGAAGTATCGGGATATAGCCCGTCATCTGAATATATCGGAAAAAACGGTCGAGAACCAGATGGGAAAGGCGTTGAAGCTTTTGCGCCATTATGTTCTGACGCATCCCGGCCCGATCTTGCTGCTTGTTGTATTGTTTCAACTTCTTATTGAAAAATGGAAATGAAAAATCAAGATTATATAGACGAACTTCTTGGACGCTACTTTGCCCAGGAACAGCTGACCGATGAACAGCAGCGGGAGCTGGATGCGTGGAAGTCCGCACATCCCGATGAGTTCGACCGGCTGGCCCGGTTGCTGGAGCAGGCAGACGGCCTGTTGCGCAGACAGCAGGTTTTTGATGCCGACAGAGCCTGGAGCCGGATTGCTCCGAAACTGACTGAGCATCGCCGTATCCGGATGATTCCGGCCGTATGGATCACGGCAGTAGCCGCATCGCTGGTGCTGGCCTGGCTGGGACTGAAGGCTTTCTGGCCTGGCGAACAGGATTTGCTGCGCTATGAAAACCGTACGGCTAAAATCGAACGCTATTTGTTGCCGGACAACTCCGAAGTCATGCTCTTTCCCGGAGCTGCGGTATCTTGCCGGATAGCACCGAATGAAGGAGAACGTCGTGTGGATCTGGAGGGAAAAGCCTTTTTCCACGTGCAGCGGGATGCCGGTCGGAAATTCCGGGTCAAGGCGGGCGAAGCGCTTGTCGAAGTTCTGGGCACTTCGTTTCTTGTGGATGCCTCGTCGCACAGAGAGATTGCCGTGCAAGTGAAAACAGGACGGGTTCGCGTCTCTTCGGGCGAAGCGGCCGTTGAACTGACGGTCAACGAGCAGGTTCTGGTATCCGGCCGTACGCTTCGGAAGAACCGGATTCCGAGTCCGGATGAAACCTTCGGATTTGCTGACCGGAAGCTGGTCTTTCGCGATGTGCCTGTCGAGCAGGTCGTCCAGCAGATTGAACAGGTGTCCGGTGTTCAGATTGTTCTCGAACCCGAAGTGAGCAAGAACCGGATAACGACTCGTCTGGATTTGCGCCATATGCCGGATGTGGTTCAGGAATTGGCTTATCTGTGTCAATGCAGTTATGAGCAGACAGATTCGCTTCATTACAGATTATATGAAGAAAATGACTAATGAGGTATAAAAGGTTTTGGTTGGTCTGGATCTGTTGTTTTTGGTTGGGCATGCTGTTTGCTCAGCCAAAAACTTCTTGTTTGGACAGGCTGCTTACGGTCGAGCCTGCTACGGCTTCTTTATTGCAGTGGTTTCAGTGGATCGAACGTGAGGGCAGCTTGCAGCTGTCCTACAATTCTTCGTTGCTCGATTTGAATGCTTCCTGTCCGGTTTCCGAGGGCGGAACATATCGGGTGGCCGACTTTCTTGTGATTTTACTGAAAGATTTCCGGGTTGGGTTCCAGGAGAGCTCGCCCGGTAAATTGTTGCTTCAGATTGAACGCCGGGGGGAATACACTTTGGAAGGCAGAGTTACGGAACAGGAAAGCGAAGAGAAGTTGAGCGATGCCTATGTCTTTCTGACAGAGAGGAATACCCGGCGCGTATATATGGCCTTGGCCGAAAACGGCACCTTTCGTTTGCCCGTTCTTGAAGGGGATTATGTCTTGCGGGTCCATTACATGGGGTATGTACCTTATGAGCATCATCTTGTGGTGCCACAGACGCGCCTGGTTTCAGTCGTGATGCAGCCTTTGTCGTTCGAATTGGGCGAGACCACCGTGCGTCCCCAGTCACCGCCTCTTGAACTGGATGCCTCTTTGCCCAGTAACAAGCTCACCTATACGAATGCGAATCTGTTTTCACAGATGAATATTCTTCCGGGAGTCATCGGTGCGCCGATGGGTGTTCATTTTCAGGTGAACGGGGGTGGGGATGATGAGAATCTTTTGTTGGTGGACGGCGTGCCGCTTTATCATTACGGTCATATGAACACGCTGATGGCTCCGTTCAACGGCGATGCAATCAAGAGTATTGCCTTTCACCGCAATTTCTTCCCGACACAGTATGAAGGCCGCATTTCGTCGGTGACGGATGTGCGGATGAAGGAGGGCAACAAGCAGGAACATGTGCAGACCTTTTCCTGGGATATGCCGGCAGCTTCGGTCATGCTCGAAGGACCGGTCTGGAAAAACCGGATGTCATATCTGCTGAGCGCCCGCAGGAGCTGGCTTGATTTTTTGGATGAGTTCGTCAACGAGAACCTGCGCATGAATCATTCCTATACGGATTATCAGGCGAAACTTTCCTTCGATGTCACTCCTTTTACGTCGATGCAGGCCATGTCGTATTATTCCGATGATGAGTATCATGTCCCGGACGATCAGGGGAAGAACCAGACAGTCATGCGCTGGCAGAATCAGATCTATCAGTGGGGAATCCAGTCGCTGATCGGCAAAAACTTCTCGATCGAATCCTCTTTGGCTTATACGTCTTATTTAAATAAAGCCTTGATTGAAGAAGTGGAGCCCGGCAATATGCACTTTTTGCAGAGCGGCATCCGGTCCGTGTCCTGGACTGCCGGATTGAGCTATCAGCTGGATCCGATTTATCATGCCCACTGGGGGATTCGTGTAGCGCGTGAGACTTATCAGATGGCGGTTTTCGGAGATACGCTGACGAATCAGAACGAACCCGTGACGCAACTTTCCCTGTTTTACGACAATCGGATCCGCATCAATTCCCGGCTGATGGCGCAGTTGGGAGTAAACTATGTCGTGTATGCTCCCGATCATTACCGCAATTATCAAAGCATCCAGCCCCGCTTGTCCCTGCGTTATTCCATAGGGGCCAACGATCTGGTCTATGCCGGAGCTTCCCGTATGGAACAGTTCTATCATTATCTGGCCATGACCACTTTTTCCATGCCCACAGATTTCCGGATGCCGAGTATTGAAGGATTTCATCCGCGTTCGTCGGAACATTACGAGGCCGGCTGGAAACATTTCCTGAAAAAAGGCTATTGGGAACTTTCGGCATTTTACAAGACGCGTCGTCATGTGGCTGCCTTGCGTCCCGAAGCTTTCCCGACAGACAATCGGTGGCAGCAGTACATCATGTCGGGCAACGGTATGAGCTATGGGGTCAAGGCTTATCTCGCTACGGAATGGAAGCGGTTGGGCATTCAGGCTTCTTATGCTTATATTCGGAGCTGGGAATGGTTTTCGGAGTATGCCGAACTCGGAAAAGTACCTTCCCTCTATGACGTGCCTCATGCTTTTGCGGCGGCTTTGACTTATCATTGTACGGAGAATTCCTCCATATCCATCGGCGGTGAGGTCCGCTCGGGACGGGTACAGGATCTTGACGAGGATATGGAAGCCATTCCGGAAGAAAAGTTCCGCAGTTTTCGCGATCCCCTGCGTTATCGGTTGGATGCCGGCTATGGCTTTCAGAAGACGTTCAGAAAGTTTTTGTTTGCTTTTCGGGTCGGATTTTACAGCATCGTCGGAAATCCTCCCCTGGAAGAAATCCAGAATTTCTATTTTGTCAATTTCCAGCAGCAATGTCTGCCTTATGTGGCCATGAGCGTCAAATTGTGATGTTTCTTGTTGCGTTGCGGTGTTTCGGGCTGTCTGCTCCGCTACTTTCGAGTCCGTACAGCGGTACGGACACTACGGAACTGAAGTATTGCCGCGGAAGCCTTTTGTTCTTTTCATGAAATTCTTTGGCCCGTTTCGTTGTAATTTTCGTTTTCTGTCGTTATATTTGAAAGCGAACATAAAATCTCAGACTATGGCTACACTTTTTACTCTTCCGGTTCTGCCGTATGCGTTGCAGGATCTGGACCCCGTGATCAGTAAACAAACTATGGAATTTCATTATGGCAAGCATTTGCAGGCCTATGTCAACCAGTTGAATGCCTTGGCCGAAGGTACGCCTTTTGCAACGATGACCCTCGAAGAGATCATTCAGCAGGCACCCGCCGGACCGCTTTTCAACAATGCCGGTCAGGTGTATAACCATACGCAGTATTTTCTTCAGTTTCAGGCACCGGATTCCGGTGAGCATGCTCCTTCCGGACGTTTGCTGAATGCGCTTGTCGATGCTTTCGGGAGTTTTGACGCTTTCTGCGACCGCATGACTGCGGCGGCTACCGGGCTTTTCGGTTCCGGCTGGTTGTGGCTGGTGCAGCATGATTCCGGAAAACTGGAGTTATTGCCATGTCCGAATGCCGACAATCCAGTGAAGCACGGGCTGAACGGCCTGATGTGTTTCGACGTGTGGGAACATGCCTATTATCTGGATTATCAGAATCGGCGGGCTGATCATCTGAAAGCCTTGTGGCGCCTCATCGACTGGCAGGTGGTCGAGAATCGGATGATCTGACGGGGCAGGAACTGTTCCGGCTATTCCTCCAGACTTTCGATATAGCTTGCCAGCTTCCTGTAGAATGGCAAGCGGCATAAGGTAGCCTTATGGCCCAGCAGGATCAGTTTCATCCGGGCTCGGGTCATGGCTACGTTCATCCGGCGCAGGTCGTTGAGAAATCCGATGTTTCCTTCCTGATTGGCGCGGACCATACTGATGACGATGATGTCGCGTTCCTGGCCTTGAAAACCGTCTACCGTGTTGACGGTGATCGCCTGACGGAACGGCTTGAAATACGGATCCTTTTTTAATAGTTGCCGGAGCAGGACGACCTGCCCTTTATAAGGGGAGATCAGGCCAAGATCCATGTGTTCGGCCAGAATCCGCTCTTTCCCTATTTTCTCAAAAAAACGGCGTATGGCGCCGATTGTCATCTCAGCCTCTGCCCGGTTGCAGCGGCTCAGTCCGTCGGTGGTTTCCTCGAAATTCGAATCGTCGTCGGTTTGGGTGTCGATCCATTCTATGGGTGTGTCCCAGTCGAGTATGCCTCTGTATTTGACTTCCGGGGCACTTTTCAGTTTCCCGTTGTAGAACCATTCGGCGGAGAAACGCATGATGCTCTCGTTCATCCGATACTGTGTGTCGAGCAGGTGGACCGTTTCCGGTTTGTTTTCGGCGATGGCCTGCATCAGCGTGCGGTCTAATCCGCCACGCTTGGCTTCAAACGATTTGATGGTCGGCGGGAGCTGTTGATGGTCACCTGCCAGAATCACGCGTCCGGCTTTTTGTATGGCAATCCAGCAGGCCGCTTCGAGTGCCTGTGCCGCTTCATCGATGAACAAAGTCGGAAATTTTTTTCCATCCAGTACGCGGTTGGCCGATCCGGTCAGTGTTGCCGCCACGACCCGCGCATTATTGAAGAGGTCTTCGTTGATGGCTATTTCCAGTTCTGTGGCCCGTTCGCGCAGCCGGGCCACTTTTTGATGGAAATTGTCGGCCGGGCCGTGGCTTTTCCGGTTGGCATACAAGTCGCGGATGGCTTTACGGATGGCCCATAACTGCGGGTATGACGGATGGGCTTCGAAACGCCGTTCGTAGGTGAACGAAAGCATTTTGTCGTTGACCCGTGCCGGATTACCGATGCGGAGCACCGGCACACCGCGGTCGACCAGTTTTTCGGCGATCCAGTCGACAGCCATGTTGCTTTGGGCACAGACGAGCACTTGGCTTTCCCGATGAAGCGTTTCGTAAATGGCTTCTACCAGAGTCGTGGTTTTTCCTGTCCCCGGAGGTCCGTGTACAATAGCTACGTCCTTGGCACGCAGCACCAGGTTTACGGCTGCTTCCTGACTGGCGTTCAGCCAGGGAAAGCGTATCGGCTGAAAGGCGTAATGGCCGGCTGGTTGTGTACCATGGAAAATTTCGCGCAGTTCGGGCAGACGGCCTGTCTTGGCCCGGAGTACGCGGTCGAGGGCTTCGAACATCAGTTTGTAGGTGGTTTCGTCCAAATAGAGCTGCACGCCCAGCCGGTAGGCCGATTGCAGGGTGCCCCAGCTTTCCGGTCCGGGAAGCATAATGGTCATCACGTCACCGTCCACATAGCTCACCTGTCCTAAGATTTTCAAATAACAGATTCGTCCCGATCCGCCGTGGCGGATGTTGCTGCCTGATAGTTCTTCCGTAAAGAAGCAGACCGGTTTTCCGGGTTCAAAGCTATGATCGGTCTCGAGTTGTTCGGTTCGTTCCACTTCGACGCAAAACTGATTGAGTGCGTTGTAGTAACTCTTGCGGACACGCAGGGGAAACCAGCAGACTCCCTGGCGGATTTTTCTGCTGATGCCCGTAGCTTCCGTCTGTTGCTCGAAGAGTCTTTTTTCTTCTTCATATTCCAGTTCGAGCAATTGTCGCTGTTTCTGGAGCGTAAGAATGCTGGATTTTGTCGTCATGTGCCGGAGGCAGGTATTTTTAATGTGATAGGTCGTTTTTCTTCAGTGCCGTTTCTTTTTCTGCTTTCATTTGAGCCCGGCTTTTGCTCTGGGTGACCAACCAGACTCCGCCGAAAACCAGGATGACGGCAATGCCCTGTTGCCAGCCGAAGGAGCCTAATCCTACGGCGACGCTGACAATGCAGGCTACGATGGGCTGTACGTAGTTATACATGCTGACTACGGTCGGGCGAAGGGTCTTTTGGCCGTACATCATCAGAATGTAAGCCAGGAAAGTGGCACCGATGACTACGAATGCTGTTTCCAGCCAGGTGGTCAGGCTGATTTCCGTCCAGGGAAGTGCACTGATGTCGTTATAACTGAACGGAAGAATGACAATGGCAGCATAGGTGAACATCCATTTCATGCAGGTGATGACATGATGCTGGCTGACAAAATTCTTGAAAATGGTCAGATAGAGGGCAAAACTGATTTGGGCAAACAGGCAGAGCAAGTCGCCGAGCAGGTTACTCGATTTGTTGCCCGTCGTACCGGTGCTTCCCATAATAAGCAGCAGGGCGCCGATGGCTCCGAAAAAAATCCCTAACACCTTCTTGTTCGTGACCGGTTCTTTCAGGAACAGAGCGGCCAGAATCATGGTAATGATCGGTGTGGTCGTGGTGACAATACTGGCGTCGACCGGTGATGTGATCGACAAGCCGATCGTGAAGCAACATTGGTTGAACACGATGGCCAGCATGGCGGCAAAAAAGAAACGGAGCAGGTGAGCCGGTGGCACTTCCTTTTTTTCCGGGACAAACAGCGAAGCGATCCAGAAACAGACCGCTGCCCCTACGGCGCGGAAAGTGATCATACTCAGACTACTGATGCCACTGGCCATGGCATCTTTTCCCATGGGCGACATGAGTCCCCAGCAGGCGCATGCCACAAACATGCTGACATGCCCCCAGATGTTTTTGTCTTGTTTCATTTTCTGTGAATGCATTTTATGATCGTTTAAATCGTGCAAAGGTACGGTTTTTCGGGCAAAAAGTTTTTGGTTTTTCGTTGTTTTATTGCGGCTTTCCGATTATCTTTGTTGATGTACCCTTTTTAGAAGAATGATATGGGAAAGCAAGGTGATTATATTCGTCGTGTCGAGATCGATTCCCTGTGGAGCGGTCGCCATCATGTGATCTGGAATCTGCAACCCGATGTAAACATCCTGAGTGGTGTGAACGGGGTCGGCAAGAGTACGATCCTCAACAAGGTTGTCCGCTATCTCGTACAGCAGGCCAGCGGCTGCCTGAGCCGGGATATGCCCGGAGTTCGGCTGACGTTTCATCCCAAGGATGCCGACAGCGTCCGTTTTGATGTGATCCGGAGTTTCGACCGCCCGCTGATTCAGGGCGGCCTGTTGGAAAAGCTGACCGATACGCGAGTGGCCACGGAACTCGACTGGCAGCTTTATCAGCTTCAGCGCCGCTATCTGGATTATCAGGTGAACGTCGGCAACCGCATGATCGAAATGCTGACCAGTGGCAATCCCGATGCACAGCAGTTGGCTCAGGAGCAGGCTTTTGCCAAGACTCAGTTTCAGAACATGGTAGACGAATTGTTCCACGAAACAGGAAAGACCATCGACCGAAAAAGCAATGAAATCCTGTTTTTTCAGATGGGTGAGGTGCTGACGCCCTATCAGTTGTCCTCCGGCGAGAAGCAGATTCTGGTGATCCTGCTGACGGTGCTTGTCGAAGACAAACAGCCTTACGTGCTGTTTATGGACGAGCCAGAGATCAGTCTGCATGTGGAATGGCAGCAAAAGCTGATCGATCTGATCCGTCAGATTAATCCGAAAGTTCAGATTATCCTGACGACTCATTCGCCGGCAGTGATCATGAACGGTTGGGTCGATGCCGTGACGGAGGTGTCCGACATCACGAAAGAATAAGAACTTCCCTCCTTTTCTGTGGATTAAACGGATTCAGATTATGGCGAAACGGTTGTCCGAGCATTTGAATTCCCTGTATGTGGGAGCGGCGAATAAAATGCGTCCGAAAAAGACGCGTCGCCGCATTGTGGCTTATGTGGAAGGCTACGACGATGTGTCTTTCTGGCGTTCCGTGCTGGATGAGTTTGAAGACGAGGAGCATTATTTTGAGGTGATGCTTCCTTCGCGCACGTCGTTGGGAAAGGGTAAGAAGCTGGTGCTCACCAATCAGTTGGGCGAACAGCTGGGTGAGAATATGATTGCTTGTGTGGACGCTGATTACGATTATTTGCTCCAGAATGCCAACAATACGTCCCGGTTTATCAATCAGTGCCCCTACGTGTTCCATACGTATGTTTATGCCATAGAGAATTACCAATGCTACGCGCCCAGTCTGCACAGCGTTTGCGTGATGGCCACGCTGAACGATCATCAGCTGGTCGATCTGGATGGTTTCATGCGTGCGTATTCCGTAATCATCTGGCCTCTGTTTGTCTGGTCGATCTGGGCTTACCGCAATAATTGTTACCGGGAATTTACGATGACGGATTTCGGCAATATCATTTCCTTTGGCGAAATCAATGTCTATCATCCCGAGAATACGCTGGAGGCGGTGCGCCGTCGGGTGAACCGGAAAATGGCTTATCTGCAACATCATTTTCCGCAGGCCAAAGGAAGTTATGAACCCTTGAAAAAGGACCTGATGCGTTTGGGCGTGACGCCCGAAACCACCTATCTGTATATTCAGGGACATACGCTTTTCGATAACATCGTGTCTCCCTTGCTGGTTCCGGTATGTACGCTGCTCCGCAAGGAACGCGAGCGGGAAATCCACCGGTTGGCAGAACACGAAGTGCAGATGCAGAATGAATTGTCGTCGTATCAGCACAGTCAGAATCCTGTGGAGGCCATGCTGCGCAAGAACATGAATTTCAAGAGTGCGCCTCCATACCAGCTTCTGCGCAAAGATCTGGCCCGGCTCATGGAACGAATCCGGAAAACGGAGACGGCGCAACAACAAAAACCGGAATCAGACGGGGATGCTGATTCCGGCTCTGGTTTTCCTCATGCGTACACGGAAGGATAGCCGTCCGTAGCGTCGGATATGTTTTTGCCGACGCCTGAAGCATTTTAATTGAAATATTTCTCGATTTTCTTGATGAGCATGCTTTTGCAGAACACCACGACGCTGTCGCCAGCCTGAATCATGGTGTTTCCGCTAACGAGCATACCTTCTCCTTTTCGCACCAGGCCTCCGATGGTGACTCCATGGGGGAGTCCCAGGTCCTTCACCGGTTTGCGGGTGACTTTGGCGTCTTCTTTGACCATGAATTCAGCCACGTCGGCATTGGCCAGAGTCAGACACTTGACATTGGCTACGTCCGCGTCGAGCATCATCTGGTAGATGTGACTGGCTGCAATGGCTTTCTTGTTGATAATCGTACCGATGTCTAATTTCTCGGCCATACCGATATAATCCATGTTTTCAATCAGGGCCACGGTCTTTCTGACTCCCATTCTCTTGGCGGTCAGGCAGGACAGAATGTTCACTTCCGTCTGGTTGGTCAGTGCCACGAAAGCCTGCGTGTGGCTGATGTCTTCGTCGGCGAGCAGAGCGGCATCGCGCCCGTCGCCCTGGATCACCATGATGTTTTTGTCGGCCAGTGACTGGTTCAGGCGGTCGCAGATGGCTTTGTCCTGATCGATGATCTTGACGTTCATGTAGTTCGGTTTGAACAGAGCCGTATGCAGACTCATCAGGCCGCCGCCCATGATGATGACATTCCTGACATCCTCATAATGTTCCTTTCCTACGATTTTCCGGATGTAGGGAATGTATTTTTTGGTGGTCATGAAATAAACTAAATCTCCGAGCATCAGCTTGTTGTCACCGTTTGGAATGATGGTTTCATCGCCCCGTTTGATGGCTACGATGTGGTAATTGGATCCCGGGCAGCAGAGTTCTTTCAGGGGAATGTTCAGCACCTCGGCCGTTTCCCGCAGTTTAATGCCCAGCATGATCAGCGCTCCGTTGTGCACTTCCCACCATTGTCTGACCCAGCTTCGTTTCAGGGCATCGACAATTTCTTCTGCCGCCAGCAGTTCGGGAAAAACCATGGAATTGATCCCCATGCGCTTGAAAAAGTCCCGGTGCTCCGGCTGCAGATATTCGTCGTTGTCGATGCGGGCCACAGTTTTTTTGGCCCCCATGGCGCTGGCCAGCATGCAGCAGGTCATATTCTTGTTCTCATTAGGCGTGACGGCAATAAACAGGTCGGCCTCGGCCGTTCCGGCCTCTTTCAGTCCGCTGATGGAAGTAGGAGACACGTTTAATGTCATCAGGTCGTAATTTCCGGAAATATTAGAAAGCTTTTGTTCGCTTTCGTCGATCAGTACGATGTCCTGGTTTTCTTTGGAGAGCAGTTCGGCCAGATGAGTTCCTACCGCACCGGCACCCGCAATGATTATTTTCATATCAATGATTGTTTGATGTTAAATCAGAAGTCTATTCCGCAACAGGAACAGATCTTTCGGGCGATACTGTTTTCGTCCAGACCACAGATTTGATAAAGCTCCTGCACCGTTCCGTGTTCCACGAAAACGTCGGGTAGTCCCATACGGACAATTTGCGGCTTGAAGCCATGATCGTTCATGAATTCGACGACGGCCGATCCTAATCCGCCCACGACGACACCGTCTTCTATGGTAATGATATGTTGAAAGCGCTGTCCGATTTCGAGCAGCAGATCCGTGTCGATCGGCTTTAGAAAACGCATGTCGTAATGGGCAATGCTGATTTCCTTTTTCTGCTCCCGTGCTAATTTTTCAACCCGGAAAATCGCGGCTTCGGCATCGTATCCGATCGGTCCGATGGTCAGTATGGCGGCCTGTTTGCCGTCTTTCAGCTGGCGTCCTGTTCCAATCCGTATTTCCTGCATGGGGCATTTCCAGTCCACCAGTTTTCCTCTGCCGCGCGGATAACGGATCACGAACGGACCTTTGTCGGGCAGCTGGGCTGTGTACATCAGGTGGCGAAGTTCGTGTTCGTTCATGGGCGAAGCGATGGTCAGGTTCGGAATGGGGCGCAGGTAAGCCAGATCAAAAGCACCGTGATGGGTGGCTCCGTCTTCGCCGACTAAGCCAGCCCGGTCGAGACAGAGGACAACGTTCAGTTTCTGTATGGCCACATCGTGAATGATGTTGTCGTATGCTCTTTGGGCGAACGAGGAATAAATGTTGCAGAACGGGAGCATGCCCTCTTTGGCCAGACCGCCCGAGAAAGTGACGGCATGCCCTTCGGCTATCCCTACGTCGAACGTCCGTTCCGGCATTTCGTGCATCATGATATTCAGCGAGCAGCCTGTCGGCATAGCCGGTGTGATGCCGATGATCTTGTCGTTTTTCCGGGCCAACTCCAGAAGGGTCTTTCCGAAAACATCCTGAAATTTGGGTGGAAGTCCGCTCGTGTCGCATTGCAGGCGTTCGCCGGTTTCCTTGTCGAATTTGCCCGGTGCATGCCATTCCGTGGCCGACTCCTCTGCCGGTTTGAACCCTTTGCCTTTGATGGTGTGCAGATGGAGCAGTTTGGGGCCTTTCATGTTTTTAATGCTTTGCAGGACCTCCACCAGTTCGACGACATTGTGCCCGTCGCGCGGACCGAAATAGCGGATGTTCATGCCTTCAAACACGTTCTGCTGATTGCTGATGAGCGATTTCAGAGAATTGTTGAAGCGGATGATGGATTTTTTGCGGTCGTCGTTCAGCCAGCCCCAGCTGTTGAGCTTTTGCGATATTTTGAAGCGGATCCGGTTATACCAGGGGCTCGTGTGGAGCTGAAGCAGATAATGTTTCATGCCGCCTACGCTCCGGTCGATACTCATGTTGTTGTCGTTCAGGATAATCAGCAGGTCGTTCGGAGTAGACGATACGTTGTTCAGCCCCTCAAAGGCCAGTCCGCCGCTCATGGATCCGTCGCCGATGACAGCGATGACGTTGCGGTCGGTCTCACCTTTTAATTTGGAAGCCACAGACATTCCCAAGGCCGCAGAAATGGAATTGGACGCGTGGCCGCAGGTAAACGTGTCGTATTCGCTTTCGCTGGGTGAGGGGAACGGGCGGATGCCGTGGAGTTTCCGGTTGGTCGAGAAAACCTCGCGGCGCCCCGTCAGGATCTTGTGTCCGTAAGCCTGATGTCCCACATCCCAGACGATACGGTCGTAAGGCGTATTGAATACATAATGCAAGGCTACGGTAAGTTCTACAACGCCCAAGCTTGAGGCAAAATGTCCCGGGTTGTCTGCCAGTTCGTCAATGATGTCCTGGCGCAGTTCCCGGCAAACTTCAGGCAGCTGTTCTATGGAAAGTTTGCGCAAATCAGCCGGATAATTTATCTCGGATAATAGCTTGTAAGTTCTTTCTTTACTCATTACGGATATTAATTGATGCAAATTTAGAATAATTTCGTATAAGATATCTATTTTTGCATTATATTTTTCAAACTATATCATTTGCCGTATGATGGAATTCAGAGTCCGTGTCGCTTTGCCGCAGGCCGATCAAAAGATAACTCCGGCCGATTCGGTTCTTTTTGTCGGGTCCTGTTTTGCCGAAAACGTCGGAAGGCGTTTTACTGCTTCCGGTTTCGACGGAGCGGTCAATCCGTTTGGAGTTCTTTATAATCCCGTCAGCATCCGGAACTGCATGCTGCTGGCTGCTGTCTTTGGCGGTCTGGATCCCGAAACGGTCGTCGGACCGTCTGTTCCGACCGGACTGGAACCATACCATACGGGGGATATTTTCTTTGAACATGGAGGATTGTGGTCTTCCTGGTGGAACGATTCTACGTTTTCCCGGGAAACGCAAGCCGCCTGCAAGGATTACTTCGACGGACAATTCCGTGCGGTCGGCGCCCGATTGAAAACGGCATCCTGGCTTTTCATCACTCTGGGGACCAACCGTTGTTACGAGCTGGCTGCCGACGGGATGGTGGTCGGCAACTGCCACAAGCAGCCCGGGCATCTCTTTAAGGAACGGGCACTGACTTTGGAGGAAACGATCGGTCAGCTCAGTCAGACGGTAAAAGCCTGCCTGCTGGTTAATCCCCGGCTTCAGATCGGTTTCACGGTCAGCCCCTACCGTTATGCCAAGTATGGTTTTCATGAGAGCCAGTTGGGCAAGGCGGTTCTCTTGCTGGCTGTCGACGCGTTGTGCCGGACTTATCCGGCCTGTTGTTCCTATTTTCCGGCTTATGAACTGTTGTTGGACGAGTTGCGCGATTACCGTTTCTATAAGGAAGACATGCTGCATCCTTCAGATCAGGCTGTGTCGTATATCTGGGACTGTTTCCGGCAGTGTTATTTCGATGAGGCTTCTTGTCGGTATGCGGCTCAATGGGAAGCGTTGTCACGCGCACTGGCCCATCGCCCGTTGCACCCCGAATCGGAGGCGTATCGTCAGTTTCTGTGCAAAACTATGTTAAAAATTGAAACGTTACAAAAAAAATATCCGAACTTCGCCATAGAAAAAGAGCGTGCCCGTCTGGCGGCACTTTTAGAGCAATTTCCGTTAAAGACCAACGATTAAATATCAGATAGCAATGTCATATTCCGCAGAACAAATAGCTTCGCTCATCGGGGCTAAATTAGTAGGTGATCATCATTCGAGAATAGACTGGATTTTGACCGACAGCCGTTCTTTGTGTTTTCCTGATGAAAGTCTTTTCTTTGCCTTGCGCACCCAGCGCAATGACGGGCATCGTTATGTTGCCGATCTCTACCGTCGTGGCGTGCGTCATTTTGTTGTCGAGGCCATACCCGGCAGGCAGGAGGACTTTGCCGACGCCGATTTCCTGATTGTGCGCAGTCCGCTGAAAGCCTTACAACGGCTGGCCGAGCGTCATCGGGAGTCGTTCTCGATTCCTGTTGTGGGGATTACCGGAAGCAATGGCAAGACGATTGTCAAGGAATGGCTCTATCAGCTTTTTGCTCCGGATAAGGTTGTAGCCCGCTCGCCGCGCAGTTACAATTCCCAGATCGGTGTGCCGCTGTCCGTATGGACGCTGAATGCACAGACCGAGTTGGGAATTTTCGAGGCCGGGATTTCCGAACCGGGCGAGATGGAGGCGCTGCGGGCCATGATTCAGCCTACGGTAGGTGTTTTTACGTGTATCGGTCGTGCGCATCAGGAGAATTTCGCTTCGATGGAAGAGAAATGCGTTGAGAAACTGAAGCTGTTTCAGGATGCCCGGGTGCTGATCTGTTGTGCCGACGATGAGCTGCTGCAACGGTGTATAGACCGTCAGGGGCTTCGGGATAAATTGTTCACCTGGTCCTTCCGGGATCCCGGTGCGGACGTGTTTGTGGAATCTGCCCGGGGAGTAGATCAGCCGGTGTCCGGAGATACGCCGCAGACGGAATTCGTTTATCGTTATCGGGGGCAACAGCATCGCTTTTGCATTCCTTTTATCGATGAGGCTTCGCGTATGGATGCGCTTCACGGTCTGGCTGCAGCGCTTTATCTCGGTTTGTCGCCTGAAACAATTGCGGTCCGTATGGCCGGATTGGAACCCGTGGCTATGCGTCTGGAGGTAAAGGAAGGGCGCAATGGATGTACGCTGATCAACGACAGCTATAATTCTGACATCAATTCCTTGGACATCGCGCTCGATTTCATGAACCGTCGTCCGGACCATGCCGGACGATCCCGTACATTGATTCTCAGTGATATGGATCAGACGGGCGAAGACGCAGAGCAACTTTATGCGAAGGTGGCCCAGCTGGTAAACACCCGGGGCATCGACAAGTTAATCGGAGTGGGGCAGGAGATCGCCCGTTTGGCCGATATGCTGACTTTGCCGGCCTATTTCTTCCCAACTACGGAGGAACTGTTGCAGAGTCCGGTTTTTGCCGCTTTGCACCACGAGGTGATTTTGATCAAGGGCGCCCGGCGGTTCCGTTTCGATGAAGTGACGGAACATCTGGAACTGAAGGTACACGAAACCATTCTCGAGGTGAATCTCAATGCCGTGGTCGATAACATGAACTATTACCGCAGTTTTATGAAACCGGAGACGAAGATGGTCTGTATGGTCAAGGCTTCGGCCTATGGTGCCGGTGCGGTAGAAATTGCCAAAACTCTTCAGGATCACCATGCCGATTATCTGGCCGTGGCCGTAGCCGACGAAGGCGTGGATTTGCGGAAGGCCGGTATTACCGCCAACATCATCATCATGAACCCCGAGATGACGGCTTTCCGTACGCTTTTCGAGTATGAACTGGAACCCGAAGTATATAGCTTCCGTCTGCTCGATGCTTTGATTCATGCTGCGGAAAAGGAAGGTATCACCAATTTCCCCGTACACATCAAGCTCGACACCGGCATGCACCGCCTGGGATTTGATCCGATGAAGGATATGCCGCAGCTGATTGACCGGCTGAAACATCAGACGGCCGTGATTCCTCGTTCTGTCTTTTCCCACTTTGTCGGGAGCGACAGTGATGATTTCGACCGTTTTTCTCAATTGCAGTACGACCGTTTCCTGAAAGGCAGCGGTGAATTGCAGGCAGCGTTCTCCCATCCGATTTTGCGCCATATCTGTAACAGCGCCGGTATTGAGCATTTCCCGGAGCGTCATCTGGATATGGTTCGCCTCGGACTCGGGCTCTACGGCATTAATTCCCGCAACAATGAAATGTTGCACAATGTCAGCACGCTGAAAACCACCATTCTGCAGATCCATGACGTGCCTAAGGATGAAACTGTAGGCTATAGCCGTAAGGGCATCTTGCATCGCGACAGCCGTATTGCCGCTCTGCCGATCGGATACGCCGACGGATTGAACCGGGGATTGGGCTGCGGACGGGCCTATTGTCTGGTGAATGGCCGGAAAGCGCCTTATGTCGGGAATATCTGTATGGATGTCTGTATGATCGATGTGACCGACATTGATTGCCGCGAGGGCGACAGTGTGACCATATTTGGCGAAGAGCTTCCCGTGACCGTGCTGAGCGATATTCTCGGTACGATTCCTTATGAAGTGCTTACCGGAGTCAGCACTCGGGTGAAGCGGGTTTATTATCAGGATTAGGAAAAGCTGAACAGGCAACTTATTCTAATTTCTCTGTCCGTTAAGTACGTATGGTTCTAAAAAACGAAAAAAAGGACGAAAAGTGTATTTCCCGTATACAAATACTTCTGAATTTACAAGCTTGGAATCTGGTGAATGAAAAAGCGAAAGTATAGGAAGGCTGATTTGAGCGTAATTCGTTAGGATACAAAAATGTAAGACTGAAAATTTAGGGTGTTAGGAAGACTCTTTTAGCGTCAAAAGGACCTTAAAAGCGGAAAAATGCCGGCAAATAAAAAGATGATCGCGATCATATTCCAATGAGTTCAGCATCATATCCGATCGTGACGGGCATCTAAAAGTCTTGTTTCCGACAGAAAACGGAGAACAAAAGACTATAAAATATGCAGAAAAACGGAATATTTCGGATGAAAATGCAAATAATTTCTGCATAAAATTTCCTGGATTAATCTTTTTTCTGGATGTTTGGAACCGCTGAAAAAGAAAAAATGAACATAATCAGCCAGTCCTGCAAATATAGGACTGGCTGATTATGTTCATTTACTCCTTCACGCTTATTTCGTATATAGGTCGTCTTGATTAATAACTTCTAACAGTACTTTCCGATGAGGATTCGAAGGTCCGTACTTTACGTTGTTTGTTTTTGCTGCTCTTGCCTTTTCTGAAAGAATATGTGACGCCCAACATGGCCCGGAAAGAACGGCCGATATCGTTACTGTAATATTCATAATAACCGTCTATATCCGTCTCGCCCCGATAGGTCAACGGCTCAAAATAGCGACACTCAAGCAACAGCATCCAGGAATCCGTCAGCCGATAGGACATGTTCAGACTACTTTCGGATACAGTTCTGGTATATCCGGTGAATGTACGCTGTTTGAACGTAACCGGGAATCTGAAACTGGCATAAAAACGCTTGGTATTAATCGTTCCGTAGGGCATGAGCGAAGTGCGCCATAGATTTTTATTGAACTGC
>artificially_reared_2__coassemble_63_pt1 | contig 77176 bp, 75 predicted proteins | sample artificially_reared_2__metabat2_low_PE_008 | metagenome-assembled genome bin artificially_reared_2 | reverse complement strand
CTAGCCTTCCAAGCTGGGGGTCGCGGGTTTGAGCCCCGTTTTCCGCTCCATTCTTGCTGTTATAGCTCAGCGGTAGAGCACTTCCTTGGTAAGGAAGAGGTCCCGAGTTCAAGTCTCGGTAACAGCTCACAATAAGCAAGAGATTATTCATTAATTTAAAATAAAAATAAAGTATGGCTAAAGAGAAATTCGAGCGTACCAAACCGCACGTAAACATCGGTACCATTGGTCACGTAGACCACGGTAAGACTACTTTGACTGCTGCTATCACAACAGTGTTGGCAAAGAAAGGTTTTACAAAAGCTGACGAAATCAAGTCTTTCGATCAGATTGACAATGCTCCGGAAGAGAAAGAGCGTGGTATTACCATCAATACTTCTCACGTTGAGTATGAAACTGCAAAACGTCACTATGCACACGTTGACTGCCCGGGACACGCTGACTATGTAAAGAACATGGTTACCGGTGCTGCCCAGATGGATGGTGCTATCATCGTAGTTGCTGCTACTGACGGTCCGATGCCTCAGACTCGTGAGCATATCCTTTTGGCTCGTCAGGTAAACGTACCGCGCTTGGTTGTTTTCTTGAACAAGTGTGATATGGTTGACGATGAGGAAATGTTGGAGTTGGTTGAAATGGAAATGCGTGAGTTGCTCGCAGCTTATGATTTCGAAGAAGATACTCCGATTATCCGCGGTTCTGCACTTGGTGCTTTGAACGGTGTGCCTGAATGGGAAGACAAGATCATGGAGCTTATGGATGCTTGCGACAACTGGATTCAGGAGCCTGTTCGTGATATCGAGAAGCCTTTCTTGATGCCTGTTGAGGACGTATTCTCAATCACAGGTCGTGGTACAGTTGCAACTGGCCGTATCGAAACTGGTGTTGTTAAGGTAGGTGACGAAGTTCAGATCCTTGGTCTGGGTGAAGATAAGAAATCAGTTGTTACTGGTGTTGAAATGTTCCGCAAATTGCTGGATGAGGGTGAAGCTGGCGATAACGTTGGTTTGTTGCTTCGCGGTATCGACAAGAAGGAAGTTAAGCGTGGTATGGTTATCACACATCCGGGATCTATCACTCCTCACTCAAGCTTCAAAGCTTCAATCTATGTATTGAAGAAAGAAGAAGGTGGTCGTCATACTCCATTCGGTAACAAATATCGTCCTCAGTTCTATTTGCGTACTATGGACTGTACCGGTGAAATCCATTTGCCAGAAGGTGTAGAAATGGTTATGCCGGGTGATAACGTAGAAATCACTGTACATTTGATCTATCCGGTTGCTTTGAACGTAGGTTTGCGTTTCGCTATCCGTGAAGGTGGTCGTACGGTAGGTTCTGGTCAGATCACTGAAGTGTTCGACTAATTAGAAGTGTGAATATCATTTCAGATAAGGTCCCCGTCAGGCGGGGACCTATTTTACGGGAGTAGCTCAGTTGGTAGAGCACCGGTCTCCAAAACCGGGTGTCGGGAGTTCGAGCCTCTCCTCCCGTGCTAATTTTAAACATTATGTTTCAGAAGATAATTAAGTATTGTAAGGAATCTTACGATGAACTTGTGCATAAGACTACTTGGCCAAGTCGTTCAGAACTTACGAACAGTGCAGTTGTAGTATTATCTGCTTCCCTACTCATTGCACTGGTAGTTTTCGTTATGGATTTTGTTTCCAAAAACGTGATGGAGTTTATTTATCCAAATTAAATCGGGAGAGATGGCTGAAATGGAAATGAAATGGTACGTTATGCGTGCTATTAGTGGAAAAGAAAGCAAGGTCAAAGAATATATTGACGCTGAAATCAAAAAAGGCGACTTTGGCAAATATGTCTCTCAGGTGTTGATTCCCACGGAGAAAGTCGTACAGGTACGTAATGGAAAGCGTATAGTCAAGGAAAGAAATCATTTGCCGGGTTATGTCCTCGTCGAGGCTGCTCTGGTTGGTGAGGTCGGTTCCTTATTACGCAACACGCCAAACGTTCTTGGCTTTCTGGGCGAGTCGAACAGCAAGCCGACTCCGTTGCGTCAGAGCGAAGTTAATCGTTTGCTCGGAACAGTTGATGAAATGCTGGATATACCGGAGGAGGTTGTAATACCTTACGAAGTCGGTGAGACGGTGAAGGTTGCCGAAGGTCCGTTCAGCGGTTTTTCTGCTGTTATTGAGGAAGTAAACAACGAAAAGAAGAAGCTGAAAGTTATGGTCAAGATCTTTGGACGTAAAACTCCGTTAGAGCTTGGTTTTATGCAGGTTGAAAAAGAATAGCACATTTGTTACGTGTGTTCTTCTTTTGAACAATAATCAATATAAAAAACAAAAAAATGGCTAAAGAAGTTGCTGGATTAATCAAATTACAGATTAAAGGAGGCGCTGCAAATCCATCACCCCCAGTAGGTCCTGCTTTGGGTTCCAAGGGTATTAATATCATGGATTTCTGTAAAGCATTCAACGCCAGAACGCAGGACAAAGCAGGTAAGGTACTTCCTGTTGTCATCACTTATTACACGGATAAGTCTTATGACTTTGTTGTTAAGACTCCGCCGGTTGCCATCCAGTTGATGGAGGCTGCCAAGATTAAGGGTGGTTCTGCTGAGCCTAACCGTAAGAAGGTCGCTGAGATCACTTGGGATCAGGTTCGTGCGATTGCTCAGGATAAAATGCCTGATTTGAACTGCTTTACGATTGAAGCTGCAATGAGACTTGTTGCAGGAACAGCAAGAAGTATGGGTATCACTGTAAAAGGGGACTTCCCGGGTTAATAATTAATAATCTTCAATTAAAATGAGTAAACTGACAAAGAATCAGAAGTTGGTCGCTGACAAAATTGAAGCAGGGAAAGCATACTCTTTGAAAGAAGCTTCAGCATTGGTTAAGGAAATTACTACGACCAAGTTCGATGCTTCTGTAGATATCGATGTACGTTTGGGCGTTGACCCTCGTAAGGCAAACCAGATGGTGAGAGGCGTGGTTTCTCTTCCTAATGGAACTGGTAAGGTTACAAGAGTTCTTTGCTTGTGTACACCTGATGCTGAAGCTGCTGCAAAGGAAGCAGGCGCTGATTATGTAGGTCTTGATGAATATATCGAGAAGATCAAAGGTGGTTGGACGGATGTTGATGTGATCATCACTATGCCGTCGATCATGGGTAAAATTGGTGCTCTTGGTCGTGTGCTCGGTCCGCGTGGATTGATGCCAAACCCAAAGAGCGGTACTGTGACAATGGACGTTGCTAAGGCTGTCAAAGAAGTGAAGCAGGGTAAGATTGATTTCAAGGTCGACAAGACAGGAATCGTTCACACTTCAATCGGTAAGGTGTCTTTTACTGCTGAGCAGATTGCGCAGAATGCGAAGGAGTTTATTTCAACGATCATCAAGTTGAAACCTTCGGCAGCCAAGGGTACATATATTAAGAGCATTTATCTTTCAAGTACAATGAGCCGTGGCATCAAGATTGACCCTAAGGCTGTTGAAGAAATTTAATAAAATTAGCAATCATGAGAAAGGAAGATAAAGGCAATATTATAGTTCAGCTTGGTGAGATCATCAAGGAGTATCCTCATTTCTATTTGGTTGATGCTACTGGAATGAACGCAGCTAAGACCAGCGAGATGAGAAGAAAATGCTTCCAGGCTAATATCAAAATGGTCGTTGTAAAGAATACCCTTTTGCACAAGGCATTAGAGGCTTCTGAAGTGGATTTTACTCCCGTTTACGACTGCTTGAAGGGCACTACCGCCGTGTTGTTTACTAATGTGGCTAATGCTCCTGCGAAGCTCTTGAAAGATTTTGCTAAGGATGGTAGCCCCGCATTGAAGGCTGCCTATGCGGAAGAAGGTTTCTATGTTGGAGCTGACCAGCTGGATGCACTTACTGCAATCAAGAGCAAGGAAGAAGTTATCGCAGATATCGTGGCATTGCTGCAATCACCGGCGAAGAATGTTATTTCTGCTCTTCAATCGGGTGCCAACACCATTCACGGTGTGTTGAAGACCTTGGGTGAGCGCCCAGAATAAAATTAAATTAATAAGTAATAAACAAATAAAAAATAGAAGAAAATGGCAGATTTGAAAGCTATTGCTGAAGAATTGGTAAATTTGACAGTTAAGGAAGTTAATGAGTTGGCTACTATCCTGAAGGATGAGTATGGTATCGAGCCTGCTGCTGCAGCCGTTGCAGTTGCTGGTCCTGCAGTTGCTGGTGCAGCTGCTGCTGAAGAGAAAGACTCTTTCGATGTAGTGTTGAAGGCAGCTGGTGCAAACAAATTGCAGGTTGTTAAGGCCGTTAAGGAAGCATGTGGTCTTGGCTTGAAAGAGGCTAAGGACATGGTAGACGGTGCTCCAAGCGTACTGAAGGAAGGCATGGCTAAGGCTGATGCAGAGGCTTTGAAGAAGACTCTTGAAGAAGCTGGTGCTGAAATCGAACTCAAGTAAGAAATCGCCTGTTAAACAGGTTATATGGTAAAGAATCCTCTGGTAGGGGGTTCTTTACCTTTTTGTGTCTATAAATATAACTCGGTTCAATTAATTTTATACTGATGTCTTCTAATATTGTAAATCAGAGAGTAAATTTTGCATCGGTTAAGAATCCGATGCCGTATCCCGATTTTCTGGACGTGCAGTTGAAGTCTTTTAAGGATTTTCTGCAGTTAGATACACCCCCTGAGCTTAGAAAGAACGATGGATTGTACAAGGTGTTTTCAGAGAATTTTCCGATTGCTGATACGCGCAATAATTTCGTTCTTGAGTTCCTTGATTATTATATTGATCCGCCGCGTTATTCCATAGAAGAATGTTTGGAACGCGGACTTACTTACAGCGTTCCCTTGAAGGCCAAGCTCAAATTGTACTGTACGGATCCGGATCACGAAGATTTTGATACAGTTATCCAGGATGTCTTTTTGGGACCGATTCCTTATATGACTGCCAATGGAACGTTCATCATTAATGGTGCTGAACGTGTCGTTGTCTCTCAGTTGCATCGTTCGCCCGGTGTATTCTTCGGTTCCAGTATTCATGCCAACGGAACGCAGCTTTATTCTGCGCGAATCATACCGTTCAAGGGATCGTGGATTGAATTTGCTACTGATATTAACAATGTCATGTATGCTTACATCGACCGCAAGAAGAAGTTGCCGGTAACCACTTTGTTGCGTGCGATAGGTTATGAAAACGATAAGGATATCCTCGAAATCTTTAATTTGGCCGAGGAAGTTAAGGTGTCACGTAGTGCCTTGAAGAAGAATATCGGAAAGAAACTTGCTGCACGTGTCCTGAAAAGCTGGCTCGAAGACTTTGTCGACGAAGACACCGGTGAAGTGGTTTCCATTGAACGTAACGAGTCGATTCTTGATCGTGAGACAGTATTGGATGAGGACAATATAGAATTAATTCTGGATAGTGGGGTGTCCAGCATTCTGGTTCATAAGGAGGAAGTCACTTCTTCGGATTATTCCATTATCTTCAATACGCTTCAGAAAGACCCGAGTAACTCTGAAACGGAGGCTGTACATTATATCTACCAGCAGTTGCGTAATGCTGATCCGGCCGACGATGCCAGTGCACGTGAGGTGATCAACAACCTTTTCTTTTCGGAGAAACGTTATGATTTGGGTGAAGTGGGCCGATACCGGATCAACAAAAAGTTGAATCTGTCTACGGATATGGACGTGCGCGTACTGACGAAGGAAGACATTATTGAGATTATCAAATATTTGATTGAGCTGATCAATTCAAAGGCATCGGTTGACGATATTGACCATTTGAGCAATCGTCGTGTCCGCACAGTGGGCGAACAGTTGAGTAATCAGTTTGCCATAGGACTGGCCCGTATGAGCAGAACCATCCGGGAAAGAATGAACGTGCGTGATAATGAAGTTTTTACTCCAACCGATCTGATTAATGCCAAGACGATATCTTCTGTAATCAATTCGTTCTTTGGAACGAATGCGTTGTCACAGTTTATGGATCAGACGAATCCCTTGGCCGAAGTGACGCACAAACGTCGTCTGTCTGCATTGGGCCCTGGCGGTTTGTCGCGTGAGCGTGCCGGTTTTGAGGTTCGTGACGTACATTATACGCATTACGGCCGTCTTTGTCCTATTGAGTCACCTGAAGGTCCGAACATTGGTTTGATTTCATCTCTTTGTGTATATGCTAAAATCAATGATCTTGGTTTCATTGAGACTCCTTACCGTAAAGTGAAAAATGGCGTAGTGGATTTATCTTTGGAAACAGGCATCGAGTACCTGACGGCAGAAGAAGAGGAAGGCAAGATTATCGGACAAGGTAATGCTCCGTTGCGTGATGACGGAACATTTATCCGCAGCAAGGTGAAGTGTCGTCAGGATGATGACTATCCGGTAGTGCCGCCCACTGAAGTTGACTTGATGGATGTTGCTCCGCAGCAGATTGCCTCAATTGCAGCATCGCTGATTCCGTTCCTGGAGCATGACGATGCTCACCGTGCCCTGATGGGATCCAACATGATGCGGCAGGCAGTACCTTTGTTGCGCAGTGAAGCTCCGATTGTCGGTACGGGTATTGAAAAGCAGGTTTGCGAGGATTCGCGTACCATGATTACGGCAGAGGGTGATGGTGTGATCGAATATGTGGATGCCACTACGATTCGAATTTTATATGACCGTACTGAAGAAGAGGAATTTGTTAGCTTTGAACCGGCTCTCAAAGAATATCGTATTCCCAAATTCCGTCGTACGAACCAGAATATGACTATTGACCTGCGTCCGATATGTGACAAGGGTCAGCGCGTAAAGGCGGGCGATATCCTCACAGAGGGATATTCTACTGAAAACGGAGAACTGGCGCTGGGCAAGAACTTGCTGGTTGCATACATGCCATGGAAAGGTTACAACTATGAGGATGCTATCGTATTGAATGAGCGGGTTGTTCGTGAGGATATTCTTACTTCTGTTCATGTAGAGGAGTTTTCTTTGGAAGTCCGTGAAACCAAACGCGGAGTTGAGGAATTGACCTCGGATATACCGAATGTCAGCGAAGAAGCTACCAAGGATCTGGATGAGAATGGTATTGTGCGCGTCGGAGCGCGTATTGAGCCGGGCGATATCATGATTGGTAAAATCACGCCAAAAGGAGAAAGTGATCCGTCGCCGGAAGAAAAATTGCTTCGTGCGATCTTCGGAGATAAGGCGGGCGACGTGAAGGATGCTTCCTTGAAAGCCTCACCATCCTTGAAGGGAGTGGTTATTGATAAGAAATTGTTTTCTCGTGCTATCAAGACCCGTGCAGCCAAAGCTGCTGATAAGTTGATTCTTCCTAAGATTGACGAGGAATTCCAGAGCAAGGTGGATGATCTGAAAGCTATTCTTATTGACAAGTTGCTGGAGTTGACACATGATCTGGTGTCGCAGGGCGTAAAGGATTATCTGGGTACGGAAATTATCGCCAAAGGGGCCCGGTTTACGGGACCTGTGCTGGAGAATCTGGATTATACTGCCGTTCAGTTGGCCGGATGGACATCAGACGAGCATGTTAATGGACTGATTGCTAAATTGATCATTAACTTCCTGAAGAAATATAAGCTGCTTGATGCCGAGTTGAAGCGTAAAAAGTTTGCCATAACGATCGGCGACGAATTGCCTTCAGGCATTATCCAGATGGCCAAGGTCTATATTGCCAAGAAACGTAAGATCGGTGTTGGCGACAAGATGGCCGGTCGACATGGAAATAAAGGTATCGTGTCGAAAATCGTACGCCAAGAGGATATGCCATTCCTCGCAGACGGAACTCCGGTAGATATTGTCTTGAATCCGTTGGGTGTGCCCTCGCGTATGAATATCGGTCAGATTTTCGAGACGGTGCTTGGTGCAGCGGGACGTCAGCTTGGTGTAAAATTTGCTACTCCTATTTTTGATGGAGCATCATTGGACGACTTGTGTGAATGGACGGACAAGGCAGGTTTGCCCCGTTATTGTTCTACTCAGCTCTATGACGGAGCAACAGGTGAGAAATTCGACCAGCTGGCCACGGTAGGTATCGCTTATATGTTGAAATTAGGACACATGGTTGAGGATAAGATGCACGCCCGTTCTATCGGTCCGTATTCTTTGATTACGCAGCAACCGCTTGGTGGTAAGGCACAGTTTGGTGGCCAGCGTTTCGGAGAAATGGAGGTTTGGGCTATCGAGGCTTTTGGCGCTTCTCATGTGCTGCAAGAGATTCTGACCATCAAATCGGATGATGTGGTTGGTCGTTCCAAGGCATACGAGGCTATCGTTAAGGGTGAGCCGATGCCGACACCGGGTATTCCTGAATCACTGAACGTTTTGTTGCATGAGTTACGTGGTTTGGGCCTGAGTATTACTTTGGACTAATAATGGATAAAACTCTTTAATATATAAATAAACATGGCTTTTAGAAAAGAATCTAAAATAAAGAGTAATTTCACGAAAATTACCATTGGATTGGCCTCACCGGAGGAAATCCTGGAAAATTCGTATGGCGAAGTTTTAAAGCCCGAAACCATCAATTACCGTACCTATAAGCCAGAGCGTGACGGCTTGTTCTGCGAACGTATCTTTGGACCGACAAAAGATTATGAATGTCATTGCGGTAAGTATAAGCGGATTCGCTATAAGGGCATAGTTTGTGACCGTTGCGGCGTTGAAGTGACGGAAAAGAAGGTTCGTCGGGAACGCTCGGGTCACATTCAGTTGGTGGTGCCAGTGGCTCATATCTGGTATTTCCGTTCATTGCCGAACAAAATCGGTTATTTGTTGGGACTGCCTACTAAAAAATTGGACGCTGTCATTTATTATGAACGTTATATTGTGATTCAGCCGGGAGCTCTTGCCGGTGAAGTGGAAGAATATGATCTGCTTACCGAGGACGAGTATCTTGAAAAGATGGAAAGTCTGCCGATTGAGAATCAGTATCTCGAAGAATCTGATCCGAATAAGTTTATTGCCAAAATGGGTGCGGAAGCTATTTATGATCTTCTGGTACGGATCGATCTGGATAAGCTTTCTTATGAATTGCGTGACCGTGCTAATTCAGATTCTGCACAACAGCGTAAGAATGAGGCCTTGAAGCGCCTGCAGGTTGTTGAGTCGTTCCGTGCCAGCCGGGGACGTAACAAACCCGAATGGATGATTATGAAGATTCTTCCGGTGATTCCTCCGGAATTACGTCCTTTGGTGCCGTTGGACGGCGGTCGTTTTGCCACTTCTGACTTGAATGATTTGTATCGCCGTGTGATTATCCGTAATAACCGGTTGAAACGGTTGATTGAGATCAAGGCACCGGAAGTGATTCTGCGTAATGAAAAACGTATGTTGCAAGAGGCTGTTGACAGTCTGTTTGACAACTCGCGTAAATCGAGCGCTGTCAAGACCGACGCGAACCGTCCGTTGAAGTCCTTGTCGGATTCCTTGAAAGGAAAGCAGGGACGATTCCGTCAGAACTTGTTGGGTAAGCGTGTTGACTATTCTGCCCGTTCGGTTATTGTCGTAGGTCCGGAACTGAAAATGGGTGAATGTGGTTTGCCTAAGTTAATGGCAGCTGAGCTGTATAAGCCGTTTATCATCCGCAAACTGATTGAACGCGGCATTGTTAAAACGGTCAAGTCGGCCAAGAAGATTGTAGACCGTAAGGAACCTGTGATCTGGGATATTCTGGAACATGTCATGAAAGGACATCCGGTGTTGCTGAACCGTGCACCGACTTTGCACCGTTTGGGTATTCAGGCTTTCCAGCCGAAAATGATCGAAGGGAAAGCCATTCAGCTCCACCCGCTGGCTTGTACGGCTTTCAATGCCGACTTTGACGGTGACCAGATGGCCGTACACTTGCCATTGAGCAATGAAGCCATCTTGGAAGCTCAGTTATTGATGCTGCAATCCCATAATATTCTGAATCCGGCCAATGGAGCACCGATTACGGTTCCGTCCCAGGATATGGTGCTTGGCTTGTATTATATTACCAAGTTACGTCCGGGTTCGTTAGGCGAGGGACTGACATTCTATGGTCCTGAAGAAGCGATCATTGCTTATAACGAAAAGCGTGTGGATATCCATGCTCCGGTTAAGGTTGTTGTAACGGATCTGAATGAAAATGGCGAATTGGTGAAACGAATGGTAGAAACTTCGGTTGGCCGTGTTATTGCCAATGAAATCATTCCGGATGAGGTCGGTTACTTCAATGATATCATTTCCAAGAAAACCTTGCGTGGAATCATCAGTGATGTCATCAAGACGGTCGGTGTGGCTCGTGCCTGTGAATTCCTTGACGGTATCAAGAATTTAGGTTATAAGATGGCCTATGACGGTGGCTTGTCGTTTAACCTTGGGGATATTATCATTCCTAAGGAAAAAGCAGAGCTGGTTCAGCGCGGAAATGAAGAGATCGAACGAATCACGAATGATTATGGTATGGGTTTCATCACCGACAAGGAACGTTATAATCAGGTTATTGATACATGGACACACGTGAACAATGACTTGTCCAAGATCCTGATGAAAACCATGAAAGAGGCAGATCAGGGATTCAACGCCGTTTACATGATGTTGGATTCTGGTGCCCGAGGATCAGCTGGTCAGATCAGTCAGTTGTCGGGTATGCGTGGCTTGATGGCCAAACCACAGAAAGCCGGAGCCGAGACTGCGCAAATTATCGAGAACCCGATTCTTTCTAACTTTAAGGAAGGTATGAGCGTGCTGGAATATTTTATTTCAACGCACGGTGCTCGTAAGGGTCTGGCCGATACCGCCCTGAAGACGGCTGATGCCGGTTATCTGACGCGTCGTCTTGTGGATGTTTCTCATGATGTGATCATTACGGAAGAAGACTGTGGAACTTTGCGTGGTCTTGTATGTACAGCCCTGAAGAGCGGCGACGAGGTGATCTCTTCACTCTATGAACGTATTTTGGGACGTGTTTCTGTGCATGATATCATTCATCCGACAACTGGAAAGCTGATTGTTGCTTCCGGCGAGGAAATTACGGAAGACAAGGCAAAGGAAATAGAAGATTCGCCTATTGAAAGCGTAGAAATTCGTTCCGTCCTCACGTGCGAAAGTAAAAAAGGCGTTTGTATGAAATGCTATGGCCGTAATTTAGCAACCAGCAGAATGGTACAGAAGGGTGAGGCTGTCGGAGTTATTGCTGCTCAGTCTATCGGTGAGCCGGGAACTCAGCTGACTCTGCGTACATTCCATGCCGGTGGTGTTGCTGCCAACGCAGCTGCAAATGCTACCATTATAGCAAAATACGACTCTAAGATTGAGTTTGAAGAATTGCGTACGGTTGATATAACCGATGAAAACGGTAATGCTGCCAAGATGGTGGTAGGTCGTTTGGCAGAAGCACGTTTTGTGGATGTCAATACTGATATTGTCTTGTTCTCACAAAATGTTCCTTATGGTTCGACTCTTTATGTAAACGACGGGGATGTTGTCGAAAAAGGAAAACTTATTGCCAAGTGGGATCCGTTTAATGCCGTTATCGTTACGGAAACGGCCGGTAAGATTTTCTTTGAGGATGTGATCGAAGGTGTCACCTATCGTGTAGAATCAGATGAGACCACAGGTTTGCGTGAGTTGATTATTATTGAGTCTAAAGACAAGTCGAAGGTTCCTTCTGCTCATATTGTGGATGAAAACGGTGAATTGATCCGTACGTACAATTTCCCGATCGGCGGTCACTTGGTTGTAGAGGACAAGCAGACAATCAAGGCGGGTGATATTTTGGTTAAGATTCCCCGTGCAGTCGGTAAGGCCGGTGACATCACCGGAGGTTTGCCACGTGTTACAGAGCTCTTCGAGGCCCGCAATCCGTCTAACCCGGCTGTTGTTGCAGAAATTGACGGTGAAGTTAAGATGGGCAAGCTGAAACGTGGTAATCGTGAGATCATTGTAACCTCTAAGTTAGGTGAAGAGAAGAAATATCTGGTGCCATTGTCCAAGCAAATCCTTGTTCAGGAGAATGATTATGTCCGTGCTGGTACTCCTTTGTCGGACGGAGCGATAACGCCATCGGATATTCTGGCCATCAAAGGTCCTACTGCCGTGCAGGAATATATTGTTAATGAGATTCAGGATGTCTACCGTTTGCAAGGTGTTAAGATCAACGACAAACACTTTGAGGTGATTGTACGTCAGATGATGAGAAAGGTTCAGATAGACGAACCGGGTGATACCCGTTTCTTGGAATTACAGATTGTTGATAAACTTGACTTCTCTGAAGAGAATGACCGGATTTGGGGTAAAAAAGTCGTTGTTGATGCCGGTGATTCCGAGAATATGCAGGCAGGAATGATCGTAACGGCTCGCAAACTTCGTGATGAGAATTCCATGTTGAAACGTAAGGATCTTCGTCTGGTTCAGGTGCGTGATGCTGTGCCTGCAACTTCTACCCAGATTCTTCAGGGTATCACTCGTGCTGCTTTGCAGACTTCAAGTTTCATGTCAGCGGCTTCCTTCCAGGAAACAACGAAGGTACTTAATGAGGCTGCCATCAACGGTAAGACGGATCGTCTCGAAGGTATGAAAGAAAACGTTATCTGTGGCCATTTGATTCCTGCAGGTACCGGTCTGCGTGAATTTGAAAAAATTATTGTAGGTAGCCGGGAGGACTATGACCGTTCGATGTCCAACCGGAAATCGATTCTGGATTTGAATGAATAAACCAGATAGGTCCTGATTGTCGGGATTGATTTTGGTTTGTAGTATGAGGGCAGTATTCTGTAAAGGATGCTGCCCTGTTTTATACGCTGAGAGTCGGAAAGCAGTGGGAATATTTGTGGTATTCATTTTATTTTGTACCTTTGGACTGCTTAAAGATCAATCATTGAAATTATACGGTATTAAAAACATTTATCATTATTATGGCTAACGATGAAAAACAGCAGGGAGGTCAGCTTCAGATTGAGCTTACTCCCGAAATTGCTCAAGGTGTTTATGCGAATCTGGCTTTAATTGCTCATTCGAGCTCAGAAGTCGTTTTGGATTTTGTACGGATTCTGCCGGGATTGCCAAAGGCAAACGTTCAGTCCCGAATCATTCTTTCTCCAGAGCATGCCAAGAGGCTGATGTATGCGCTTCAGGATAACATTGCAAAGTATGAACAACATTTCGGCCCTATTCATATGCCAGAGGACGGTCCTCGCACGATTGCTCCTTTTACCGTGAACAAGGGAGAAGCTTAAATACTTTTGCGAATATCCTGACTTAAAATCAGGATATTCGCTTTTTAATAATAGTTAATAAACGATAAATATATAGTATATTTACGTTGATATTACGTTGGGCAGTGAATTTGGAGTGATTTATATATTGTTGATTAAAAAAATATTTGTACCTTTGTCGCCCGATAGGGCGTATTACGTTCCTGATGAATTAGCACAAATATAAAAACAATATAATAATTAAAAACTAAAGACAATGCCTACTATTCAACAATTAGTAAGAAAAGGTAGAGCGGTCCTGCAAGACAAAAGTAAGTCTCCAGCTCTTGACAGCTGTCCGCAGCGCCGCGGTGTATGCGTTCGTGTGTACACTACAACTCCGAAGAAACCGAATTCAGCAATGCGTAAAGTTGCCCGTGTACGTTTGACGAATACGAAGGAAGTGAACTCATACATTCCGGGTGAAGGTCATAATTTGCAGGAGCACTCAATCGTGCTGGTACGTGGTGGTCGTGTAAAGGACCTTCCTGGTGTACGTTATCACATTGTTCGTGGAACATTGGATACAGCGGGAGTAGCAAACCGTACGCAGCGTCGTTCTAAGTATGGTGCGAAACGTCCTAAGGCTGGTAAAAAGTAATTCTTGAGCCTTTTTTGAAAAACAACTATTAACGAGCTTTGGTTTGTAATAAAATTTGCGGTTGAGTAAATTTCCGGGAGCGGAAGTTGAAGACGAAAGATGCAACCAAACAAAACTTTATTAAAAAATGAGAAAAGCAAAACCAAAAAAACGTGTGATTCTTCCAGATCCCGTTTTTAACGATGTAAAAGTGTCTAAGTTCGTAAATCATTTGATGTACGATGGTAAGAAAAATATCTCTTATGAGATTTTCTATGCGGCTTTGGAAGTCGTAAAGACGAAAATGTCGAACGAAGAGATGAGTGCTTTGGAAATTTGGAAGAAAGCGTTGGATAACATAACTCCGCAAGTAGAGGTTAAGTCGCGTCGTATCGGTGGTGCAACATTCCAGGTTCCTACTGAAATCCGTCCGGAGCGTAAAGAATCTATTTCTATGAAGAATATGATTATCTTTGCCCGTAAGCGTGGTGGTAAAACGATGGCAGACAAGTTGGCTGCCGAGATCATGGATGCATTTAATGAGCAGGGTGGTGCTTTCAAACGTAAGGAAGACATGCACCGTATGGCTGAGGCTAACCGTGCGTTTGCACATTTCAGATTCTAATTCATTAAGTTGATTGTACAATGGCAAAACAAGATTTACATTTAACGCGTAATATCGGTATCATGGCGCATATTGATGCCGGTAAGACAACGACTTCTGAGCGTATTCTGTTTTATACGGGTTTGACGCACAAAATCGGTGAGGTACATGATGGTGCAGCGACGATGGACTGGATGGCTCAGGAGCAGGAACGTGGAATTACCATTACTTCGGCTGCTACAACAACTCATTGGAAGTGGAATGATCAAACTTATAAGATAAACTTGATTGACACTCCGGGACACGTGGATTTTACAGCCGAGGTTGAGCGCTCTTTGCGTGTATTGGATGGTGCTGTAGCAGCTTATTGTGCGGTTGGTGGTGTAGAACCACAATCTGAAACTGTTTGGCGTCAGGCTGATAAATATAATGTACCCCGCTTGGGTTATGTTAACAAAATGGACCGTTCTGGAGCTGATTTCTTTGAAGTCGTTCGTCAGATGAAGGACGTTCTTGGAGCTAATCCTTGTCCGGTTGTTATCCCTATCGGAGCTGAGGAAAATTTCAAGGGTGTTGTTGACTTGATCAAGATGAAGGCAATTCTTTGGCATGACGAAACCATGGGTGCCGATTATGAAGTGGATGATATTCCGGCTGAGTTGCAGGCAGAGGCAGAAGAATGGCGTGATAAGATGCTTGAGAAGGTTGCTGAGTTTGATGATGATTTGATGACGAAGTATTTTGATGATCCTTCGACGATTACAGAAGAAGAAATTTTGCGTGCATTACGTGCAGCAACGGTTTCCATGCAAGTGACACCGATGCTTTGCGGCTCTTCTTTTAAGAATAAGGGCGTTCAGACGTTGTTGGATTATGTTTGTGCTTTCTTGCCATCTCCGTTGGATACTCCTAATGTGGTTGGTAAAAATCCGGATACCGGAGAAGAAGAAGATCGTAAACCTTCAGAAGACGAAAAAACGGCAGCTTTAGCATTTAAGATTGCTACCGACCCGTACGTAGGTCGTTTGACATTCGTGCGCGTTTATTCCGGTAAACTTGAGGCGGGATCATATATTTATAATTCTCGTTCTGGCAAAAAAGAGCGCGTGTCTCGTTTGTTCCAGATGCATTCAAATCATCAGAATCCCGTTGATGTGATTAGTGCCGGTGATATTGGTGCTGGTGTTGGTTTTAAAGATATCCGTACAGGAGATACCCTTTGCGACGAGGATGCACCGATCGTTCTGGAATCGATGGATTTCCCGGATCCTGTGATTGGTATTGCGGTTGAACCGAAAACTCAGAAAGATTTGGATAAGCTGTCTAACGGTTTGGCTAAGTTGGCAGAAGAGGATCCGACCTTTACGGTTAAGACTGACGAGCAGACTGGACAGACAGTTATCTCAGGTATGGGCGAGCTTCATTTGGATATTATCATCGACCGTTTGAAACGTGAATTCAAGGTTGAATGTAACCAAGGTAAGCCGCAAGTTAACTACAAGGAAGCGATTACCAAGACGGTTAATTTGCGTGAGGTATATAAGAAACAGTCGGGTGGTCGTGGTAAGTTTGCCGACATCATTGTCAATGTTGGTCCGGTAGATGAAGACTACAAGGAAGGTGGCTTGCAATTCGAAAATAAAGTTACCGGTGGAAATATTCCTAAAGAATTTATTCCTTCTGTACAAAAAGGCTTTGAGAATGCTATGAAGAACGGTATTCTCGGTGGCTTCCCGATGGACAGCTTGAAAGTTGAATTGCTGGACGGTTCTTTCCACCCGGTTGACTCGGATCAGCTGTCGTTCGAAATTTGTGCTATGCAGGCCTATAAGAATGCATGCGCTCAGGCAAAACCAGTTCTTATGGAGCCTATCATGAAGCTTGAGGTGGTTACTCCTGAAGAGAACATGGGTGATGTGATCGGCGATTTGAATAAACGTCGTGGTCAGGTAGAGGGTATGGATACCAGTCGTAGCGGTGCACGTATTGTGAAAGCTATGGTTCCGCTTGCTGAAATGTTCGGCTATGTTACCGCTTTACGTACTATTACATCTGGTCGCGCAACTTCTTCAATGACCTATGATCACCATGCACCAGTTTCAAGTTCAATTGCTAAGGCGGTGCTCGAAGAGATCAAGGGACGCACAGACCTTGTTTAAGTCGAGCTGGTGTACGAATTTATCAATATGAGATGGAAGGTGTCGGTTAGCGAATGACTCTTAACCGGCATACCTTCTTTCCTTGAACTATTAATCAATTATATTAATAACAAAATGAGTCAAAAAATCAGAATTAAACTGAAATCTTACGATCACAACTTGGTTGACAAGTCAGCTGAAAAGATTGTGAAAACGGTAAAAGTTACAGGTGCTATTGTAAGCGGCCCGATTCCATTGCCAACGCACAAACGCATCTTTACGGTCAATCGTTCAACTTTCGTAAACAAGAAATCACGTGAACAGTTTGAACTCTCTTCATACAAGAGATTGATCGACATTTACAGCTCTACAGCAAAGACTGTTGATGCTTTGATGAAGCTTGAATTACCGAGCGGTGTAGAAGTAGAAATTAAAGTTTAGTATTATTAAAAATTAATCGAAATGCCAGGATTATTAGGAAAAAAAATCGGAATGACATCCGTTTTCAGTGCCGATGGTAAAAATGTACCATGCACTGTTATCGAAGCAGGTCCTTGTGTAGTTACTCAGATTAAAAGTGTAGAGAAGGATGGTTATGCAGCCGTTCAGCTCGGTTTCCAGGAAGCAAAGGAGAAGAATACTAATGCTCCAATGATGGGACACTTTAAGAAAGCCGGAACTACTCCAAAGAGACACTTGGCCGAGTTCGCAGCAGATTTCCAAAACGAGTTGAACTTAGGAGACACAGTAACGGTTGACATCTTTGCTGATGCAGCTTTTGTTGATGTTGTCGGTACTTCAAAAGGTCGCGGATTCCAGGGTGTGGTAAAACGTCATGGTTTCGGTGGTGTAGGTCAGACAACTCATGGTCAGCATAACCGCGCACGTAAACCGGGTTCTATCGGTGCTTGTTCTTACCCCGCAAAGGTATTCAAGGGTTTGCGCATGGCCGGACAGATGGGTGGTGATCGTGTGACTACTCACAATTTACAAGTATTAAAGGTAATTCCTGAACATAACTTACTGTTGATTAAGGGTTCTGTTCCAGGTTACAAAGGTTCAATCGTATTAATTGAAAAATAATGGAAGTTAGTGTATTGAATATAAAAGGCGAGGATACCGGAAGAAAGGTTACCTTGAATGATTCTATCTTTGCAATTGAGCCTAACGACCAGGCTATCTACTTGGACGTAAAACAGTTTATGGCCAACAATCGTCAGGGCACAGCTAAGGCAAAGGAAAGAAGCGAAGTAAGTGGTTCTACCCGTAAGCTTGGCCGTCAGAAAGGTGGAGGCGGTGCTCGTCGTGGCGATATCAATTCACCGGTGTTAGTCGGTGGAGGTCGCGTTTTCGGACCGCGGCCCCGTAACTACGGTTTTAAACTGAACAAGAAAGTTAAGGCTTTGGCTCGCAAGTCCGCTTTGAGTTATAAGGCACAAGAAAATGCAATTGTCGTTATTGAGGATTTCTCTATTGAAGCTCCAAAGACTAAACAATTTATAGAAATATTAAATAATCTTAAAGTTGACGGCAAGAAATCTCTGTTTGTATTGCCAGGTGCAGATAAAAACGTATATTTGTCTGCTCGAAACATACAGCGAGTTAAATTAACACTGGCTTCTGCGCTGAATACTTATAATGTATTGAACGCAGATGTTATGGTTGTGACTGAAAATTCACTCAAAGTTGTCGATGAAATCTTAACAAAATAAGGAGAGATAACCAAAATGGGATATATTATTAAACCTTTGGTCACTGAGAAGATGACCACGATTACGGAGAAGCAGAATAAGTTCGGCTTTATCGTTCGTCCTGAGGCTAACAAACTCGAGATTAAGAAAGAAATCGAGGCTTTGTATCATGTAACGGTGCTTTCTGTAAATACTTCAAATTACGGAGGCAAGTCCAAGAACCGTTATACGCGTGCCGGCTTGATTAAAGGTAGTACAAATGCCTTTAAGAAAGCTGTTGTAACCTTGAAAGAGGGCGAAACAATTGATTTTTATAGCAATATTTAAATAGAAGATGGCAGTACGTAAATTTAAGCCCACAACACCGGGGCAGCGACACAAAATTATTGGTACTTTTGAAGAGATTACTGCATCGGTACCAGAAAAGTCTCTTGTATGTGGAAAACGTTCAACAGGTGGTCGTAATAATGTCGGAAAGATGACAATGCGCTATAATGGCGGCGGTCACAAGAGAAAATTTCGTTTTATTGACTTCAAGAGAGATAAGGATGGTGTTCCAGCAGTTGTAAAGACGATTGAGTATGATCCGAACCGTTCGGCTCGAATAGCTCTGTTGTTTTATGCTGATGGAGAAAAACGTTATATTATTGCTCCTAACGGCTTGCAGGTAGGCAGTACTTTGATGTCTGGAGAGAATGCAGCGCCTGAGATTGGTAATGCACTTCCTCTTCAGAATATTCCGGTTGGTACGGTAATTCATAATATTGAGTTGCGTCCTGGTCAAGGTGCTCTGCTCGTTCGTTCTGCAGGTAATTTTGCTCAGTTGACATCGCGTGAAGGACGTTATTGCGTGGTTAAGTTGCCTTCTGGCGAGACTCGTCAGATCTTAAGTGCTTGTAAAGCAACTGTCGGAAGTGTAGGAAATTCTGATCATGCTTTGGAAAGTTCAGGTAAGGCTGGACGTTCTCGCTGGCTTGGTCGTCGTCCGCACAACCGTGGTGTGGTTATGAACCCGCATGATCATCCGATGGGTGGTGGTGAAGGACGTCAGTCTGGTGGACACCCACGTTCACGCAAGGGATTGTATGCTAAGGGCTTGAAGACAAGAGCTCCTAAGAAGCAGTCTAACAAGTATATTATCGAAAGATGTAATAAGTAACAAGTTAATTGAGTAAATTATGAGTCGTTCATTAAAAAAAGGTCCCTATATCGAAGTAAACCTCGAAAAGAAAGTTCTTGCTATGAACGAGAGCGGCAAGAAGAGTGTTGTTAAGACATGGGCCAGAGCTTCAATGATCTCACCTGATTTCGTGGGACACACTGTGGCTGTTCATAACGGAAATAAGTTTATTCCTGTTTATGTTACTGAAAACATGGTTGGACATAAGTTGGGTGAATTTGCGCCTACACGTAAATTCGGTGGCCATGCAGGTAACAAGAAAAAATAACAGGTAATTATCTGAAATAAAAAAGTAATTATATAAATGGGAGCAAGAAAAAAAATTGCGGCTGAAAAAAGAAAAGAAGCCCTTAAAACCCAGTATTTTGCTAAGTTGCAGAATGTACCTTCTTCTCCACGTAAGATGAGATATGTGGTTGATATGATTCGTGGTATGGAAGTGAATCGTGCGCTTGGTACTTTGAGATTCTCTTCAAAGGCTGCTTCTGCAGTTGTTGAGAAACTGTTGCGCTCTGCTATCGCTAACTGGGAGCAGAAAAACGAACGTAAAGCTGAAGATGGTGAATTGTTCGTGACGAAAATATTTGTTGATGGTGGTGCAACTCTGAAAAGAATGAGACCGGCTCCACAAGGTAGAGGTTACAGAATTCGCAAGCGTTCAAATCACGTGACTTTGTTCGTTGGCACTAAAACTAATGATTAATTAAGAGGTAGTATGGGACAGAAAGTAAATCCGATAAGCAACCGACTCGGTATTATTAGAGGTTGGGATTCCAACTGGTATGGTGGCAAGGATTTTGGAGATTCATTGCTTGAAGATAGCAAGATCCGTAAATACTTGAACGTACGCTTAGCTGCTGCAAGTGTTTCAAGAATTGTCATCGAACGTACACTTAAACTTGTGACGATTACCATATGCACGGCTCGTCCAGGATTAGTCATTGGTAAAGGTGGTCAGGATGTTGATAAGTTGAAGGAGGAATTGAAAAAGATCACGGATAAGGATATACAGATCAATATTTTCGAGATTAAGAAACCTGAATTGGATGCGGTTATCGTTGCGAACAATATCGCACGTCAGGTAGAAGGAAAAATTGCCTATCGCCGCGCCATAAAGATGGCTATCGCTAATACTATGCGTGCAGGAGCTGAAGGTATTAAGATATTGATTGCGGGACGTTTAAATGGTGCTGAAATGGCACGTTCTGAGATGTATAAGGAAGGACGTACTCCATTGCATACATTCCGTGCTGATATCGATTATTGCCAGGCAGAGGCTTTGACCAAGGTTGGTTTGCTCGGTATCAAGGTGTGGATCTGTCGTGGTGAAGTCTATGGCAAGCGTGATCTTACTCCGAATTTTACACAGACTAAAGAGACCGGTCGTGGTAGCAATGGCGGAAGAAATTTCCGTAAGAAGAAGAACAACAATCGTTAATTTGAATTAAGTAATTATGTTACAACCGAAAAGAACAAAATATAGAAGACCGCAAAAAGGGCGTTGTAAAGGAAACGCTCAGCGTGGCAACCAGTTGGCTTTCGGATCCTTCGGAATAAAGTCATTGGATACGCATTGGATCACCGGTCGTCAGATTGAAGCTGCCCGTGTTGCTGTAACTCGTTATATGCAGCGTGAGGGTCAAGTTTGGATTCGTATATTCCCGGATAAACCGATTACTAAGAAACCGGCTGATGTGCGAATGGGTAAAGGTAAGGGAGATCCTGTTGGATATGTGTTCCCGATCACTCCAGGCCGTATTATTTTCGAGGTAGAGGGCGTTCCATATGAAGTGGCTAAGGAGGCTTTACGTCTCGCAGCTCAGAAACTTCCTGTAACAACTAAGTTTATTGTTAGACGTGATTACGATAAAAACGCTTAATTATGAAGATCGCAGAAATTAGAGAATTGTCAACCAATGATTTGGTTGAAAGAGTACAAGCTGAGGAAGCTAATTACCAGCAGATGCTGTTAAATCATGCAGTGTCTCCTCTTGAGAATCCTGCGCAAATTAAAGCTGCACGTCGCACAATCGCACGTATGAAGACTGAATTACGCGCAAGAGAACTTAACAAATAATAATGGTCTACATGGAAGCTAGAAATTTAAGAAAAACAAGAACGGGTGTAGTTATTAGCGACAAAATGGATAAGACCATTGTTGTTGCTGCCAAGTTTAAGGAGAAACACCCTATTTATGGTAAGTTCGTTTCTAAAACGAAAAAGTATCATGCTCATGACGAAAAGAATGATTGCCATGTAGGTGATACAGTTTTGATCATGGAAACTCGTCCCTTGAGCAAAACCAAGAGATGGAGAGTTGTTGAAATCGTTGAAAGAGCTAAGTAATTATGATACAAGCAGAATCTAGACTTGTTGTAGCTGACAACAGCGGCGCTCGTGAGGCTTTGTGTATCCGAGTTCTCGGTGGAACAAAGAGACGTTATGCGTCATTGGGTGATGTAATCGTGGTCTCTATTAAGAGTGTGATTCCATCAAGTGATATTAAAAAAGGTGCAGTGTCCAAGGCTTTAATTGTACGCACAAAGAAGGAAGTACGTCGTGCTGACGGTTCTTACATTCGTTTCGATGACAATGCGTGTGTTCTTTTGAACAATGCAGGCGAATTGAGAGGAAGTCGTATCTTTGGTCCGGTTGCGCGTGAACTGCGTGCTGCAAACATGAAAGTCGTTTCTTTGGCACCTGAAGTACTTTAATTTTTCAAAGTGATAAAGTAATGAGTAAGTTACATATTAAAAAAGGCGATACAGTTTACGTAAATTCTGGCGAGAGCAAAGGCCAGACGGGTAAGGTGTTGAAGGTGTTCGTTGAGGAGCGCCGTGCAATTGTCGAGGGCGTAAACATGGTGTCTAAGAGCCAGAAGCCAAGTGCAAAGAACCCTCAGGGAGGGATCGTTAAGCAAGAGGCTCCACTTCACATTTCAAAACTGAATGTTGTTGATCCTAAGACTGGCAAACCAACTCGTATCGGAAGAAAATTGAATGCAGATGGCAAATTGGTGCGTTATGCAAAAAAATCAGGAGAGGAGATTAAGTAATGGGAAATACTGCTAGCCTAAAGAAAGAATATACAGAGCGCATTGCGCCTGCTTTGAAGAGTCAGTTTAACTATTCTTCAACCATGCAGATTCCTGTACTCAAGAAGATTGTGATTAATCAAGGTTTGGGTATGGCTACTGCGGACAAAAAGATCATCGATGTAGCAATTAATGAAATTACTGCAATTACCGGTCAGAAAGCGGTTGCTACTGTTTCAAAAAAGGACGTTGCGAATTTTAAATTGCGTAAGAAAATGCCGATTGGAGTTATGGTTACTTTGCGGCGTGAGAGAATGTACGAGTTTCTCGAAAAATTAATTCGTGTTGCTCTTCCGCGTATTCGTGACTTCAAAGGTATTGAAAGTAAATTTGACGGACGTGGTAATTATACGTTAGGAATCCAGGAACAGATCATTTTCCCTGAAATCAATATTGATGCCATTGATCGTCTGTTGGGTATGAACATCACTTTTGTGACTTCTGCTAAAACTGATGAGGAAGGATATGCTTTGTTGAAGGAATTTGGTCTTCCATTTAAGAACGCTAAAAACGATTAATCAATATGGCAAAAGAATCAATGAAGGCTCGTGAGGTTAAAAGAGCAAAACTTGTAGCCAAATACGCTGAGAAGCGTGCAGCACTCAAGAAGATTGTTCGTACGGGTGAACCTGCTGAAGCTTTTGAGGCTGCACAGAAACTTCAATCTATACCGCGTAATGCAAATCCTATTCGTTTGCATAATCGCTGTAAGCTTACAGGCCGTCCTAAAGGATATATCCGTCAATTTGGTATTTCTCGTATCCAATTTCGTGAGATGGCTTCAAGCGGTTTAATTCCGGGCGTAAAGAAAGCAAGCTGGTAATTTATTTTATTTTTAATATTGTCGGGAGAGTCCCGATTAATTAAATTTTTTTATATGACAGATCCAATAGCAGATTATTTGACGCGATTGAGAAATGCAATTCAGGCAAAGCACAGAGTTGTTGAAGTTCCTGCGTCAAATTTGAAAAAGGAAATTACGAAGATCCTTTTTGACAAAGGGTACATCTTGAACTACAAGTTTGTAGAGGATGGACCTCAGGGTACAATCAAGGTGGCCTTGAAGTACGATTCAGTAAATAAGGTTAACGCGATTAAGAAGTTAATCAGAGTATCCTCACCGGGTATGCGTAAGTATACGGGTTACAAGGATATGCCGAGTGTTATTAACGGATTGGGTATAGCAATTATATCTACATCCAAGGGAGTTATGACCGACAAAGAGGCTGCTGATCTGAAAATTGGTGGTGAAGTTCTTTGTTACGTATATTAATTTGGAGGATATTATATGTCAAGAATTGGTAAATTACCTATCAGTATTCCAGCAGGTGTGACTGTGACAGTTAGTGCTGACAATGTGGTTTCCGTTAAGGGACCTAAGGGTGAAATGACTCAGGCTGTTGATCCTTCAATTAAAGTTAACGTAGCTGATTCACATATTACTTTTGAGATTGATGAGCAGAATGATGCTGTTGAACTGAAGCAAAAGCAGGCATTTCATGGTTTGTATCGAGCATTGGTACACAATATGGTTGTTGGTGTTTCGGAAGGATATGTGAAAAAGTTGGAATTAGTGGGAGTTGGTTATCGTGCATCAAACCAAGGTAACATCATAGAGTTCTCATTGGGTTATACGCACAATATTTTCATTCAGCTGCCGAAAGAGATCAAGGTAGAGACTAAGTCTGAAAGAAATCAGAATCCGCTTATTATATTGGAATCATGCGACAAACAATTGTTAGGTCAGGTTTGTGCTAAAATTCGTTCTTTCCGTAAGCCGGAGCCTTATAAGGGTAAAGGTATCTTGTTTGTTGGTGAACAAATTCGTAGAAAATCTGGTAAGTCAGCTGGTGCTAAGTAATTTTAAAACTGTAAGATTATGACTACAAAATTAGAAAGACGAATTAAGATAAAATATAGAGTACGTAATAAGGTTTCAGGTACTGCTGAGCGTCCGCGTATGTCTGTTTTTAGAAGTAATAAGCAGATTTATGTTCAGATCATTAATGATTTGACGGGCTCTACTTTGGTTGCTGCATCTTCTCTGGGAATGGAGGCTATGCCTAAAAAAGATCAGGCAGCAAAAGTCGGTGAACTTATCGCCAAGAAGGCGCTTGAGGCTGGTATTTCTACAGTTGTTTTCGATCGTAACGGATACTTGTATCACGGGAGAGTTAAGGAAGTTGCAGATGCAGCACGTAACGGTGGACTTAAATTTTAATGGATTATGGCAATTAATAGAGTTAAGATAAACAGCGATATCGAATTAAAAGATAGATTGGTTGCTATCAATCGCGTAACTAAGGTTACAAAAGGTGGCCGTACGTTTACTTTTGCAGCTATTGTTGTTGTTGGTAATGGAAATGGTATTATCGGTTGGGGACTTGGAAAGGCTGGTGAGGTAACTGCAGCAATCGCTAAAGGTGTTGAATCAGCAAAGAAAAACTTAGTAAAAGTTCCCGTATTAAAGGGTACAGTTCCACACGAGCAATCAGCAAAATTTGGCGGTGCAGAGGTCTTGATTATGCCTGCTTCTCATGGAACCGGAGTAGTAGCCGGAGGTGCTATGCGTGCGGTATTGGAAAGCGTCGGTGTAACAGACTGTCTTGCAAAGTCAAAAGGTTCATCGAACCCGCATAATCTGGTTAAAGCTACAATTTTGGCATTGGCGGAAATGCGCGATGCAAAAATGATTGCACAGAATCGTGGCGTAAGTTTAGATAAAGTATTTAGAGGTTAAGGAGAGGGCAACTATGGCAACTATTAAGATTAAGCAGATTAAGAGCAGAATTGGAGCTCCAGCCAATCAGAAGAGAACTCTTGATGCATTGGGTTTGACAAAGATGAATCATGTAGTTGAAGTAGAGGATACTCCGACAACTCGTGGAATGGTACAGAAAGTGCATCACTTGGTTACCATCATCGACTAATCTATTCATTTTACATTAAATTAGATTTGATATGAAATTACATAGTTTGAAACCTGCTTGTGGTTCTGTACAGTCTCGTAAGAGAGTAGGACGTGGCGCTGGTTCTGGTTTGGGAGGAACTTCTACCCGTGGTCATAAAGGTGCCAAAGCAAGATCAGGTTACAAGAAAAAGATCGGTTTTGAGGGTGGACAGATGCCTTTGCAGCGTCGTTTGCCTAAATTTGGCTTCAAGAACATTAACCGTGTAACTTACCAGCCTGTGAATATTTGCGATATTCAGAAGTTGGCTGAATCAGCTAATTTGTCTAAAATTGGCTTAGTAGAAATGGTTGCAGCAGGGTTAGTACCTGCAGGTAAGTTGGTAAAGGTCCTGGGCAATGGACAACTTACTGCAAAGGTAGATGTTGAGGCTAATGCGTTCTCAAAGTCTGCTGAAGCTGCAATTCAGGCAACTGGTGGTAACGTAACAAAACTTTAATTCAATGAAGAAGTTCGTAGAAACCTTAAAGAACATATGGATGATTGAGGATCTTAGACAGAGGATCCTCATCACCCTCTTGTTTACTGCAATTTACCGTTTTGGGTCTTTTGTGGTTCTTCCTGGAATAGACCCCAATCAATTGGAAGCGTTGCGTGAACAGACAAGTGAAGGTTTGATGTCTTTGCTTAATATGTTCTCTGGAGGTGCATTTTCCAATGCATCTATTTTTGCATTGGGTATCATGCCTTACATTTCCGCATCTATTGTTATACAGTTGTTGGGTGTGGCAGTTCCCTACTTTCAAAAGATGCAGCGTGAGGGAGAAAGTGGACGTCGCAAGATGAATCAGTATACTCGTTATTTAACTCTGTTCATTTTGTTGTTCCAGGCACCTTCTTATCTAATAAACTTGAAAGTACAGTCTGGCGGTGCACTCAATCCTACAATCAGTTGGACAATGTTTATGATTACTGCAACAATTATATTGGCGGCAGGGAGTATGTTTGTCCTTTGGTTGGGTGAGCGTATTACTGACAAGGGAATTGGCAATGGTGTCTCTTTGCTGATTATGATCGGAATCATTGCACGATTGCCGGTTGCATTGAGTCAGGAGATTACTTCTCGTTTAACCAACGTCGCCGGAGGCGGTTTGCTTGGTTTATTGATCGAGTTGGTTATTCTCCTTGTAGTGATCTGTGTATCCATATTGTTGGTGCAAGGTACACGAAAAATTCCAGTACAGTATGCTAAAAGGCTTGTAGGCAACCAGCAATACGGAGGTGCACGACAGTATATTCCATTGAAAATATTTGCGGCCAATGTCATGCCGATCATTTTTGCACAGGCTTTGATGTTTATACCAATTACAATGGTCGGGTATACTTCGTTGGATAATGCAACTTGGTTTTTACGCATGTTGGTGGATCATACAAGTTGGGTGTATAATTTGATCTTTGCTGCGCTTATTATAGCGTTTACTTATTTCTATACGGCTATTACCTTGAATCCTGTTCAGATGGCTGAAGATATGAAACGCAATAATGGATTCATCCCTGGAGTTAAGCCCGGACATGATACAGCAGAGTTTATAGATCGGATTATGTCCCGTTTGACTCTACCTGGTTCTATACTTTTGGCAATTATTGCATGTATGCCAGCAGTTGCCGGAGTTTTTGGAATAGGTGCAGAGTTTGCTCAGTTCTTTGGTGGCACTTCCTTGTTGATCTTGGTTGGTGTTGTTTTAGATACGTTGCAGCAAATAGAGAGTCACTTGTTGATGCGTCATTATGACGGACTTTTGAGTTCTGGAAGAATACGCGGGCGTTCTAATGTTTCTGCGTACTAAGTGATTATCAGAGTATATGATATTTCTGAAAACAGAGGATGAAATTGAACTAATGCGAGCTGCAAATCAGCTTGTTTCTAAGACTCATGCTGAACTTGCTCGTAGCATTCGTCCGGGAGTGACAACGGCACAGTTGGACAAGATTGCCGAGGAGTTTATAAGGGATCATGGTGCACAACCTACTTTCAAAGGATTTCCAAATCCATATGGTGCGCCTTTTCCTGCTTCAATATGTGCTTCTGTCAACGATGAAGTCGTGCATGGAATACCCAACGATAGAGTGTTGCAGGATGGTGACATCGTATCGATAGATTGTGGCGTGCTCCTTGAAGGTTTTAACGGTGATTCCTGTTATACTTTCTGTGTTGGTGAGGTCTCTGTGGAGCTTCGGAATTTGTTGAAGACAACGAAAGAGTCTCTTTATTTAGGGATTGATGCTGCTCTCAATGGAAAGCGTATAGGGGATATCGGTTATGCTGTTCAGACCCATTGTGAGAAAGCCGGATACGGAGTAGTCCGTGAGTTTGTAGGTCATGGTATTGGACACGAGATGCATGAAGATCCTGCCGTTCCTAATTATGGAAGGCGTGGTACGGGAATTCAGATCAAGAATGGAATGTGTCTCGCAATAGAACCAATGATTACTATGGGATCACCAAAAATCGGAATGATGCCTGACCGATGGACTATTAAGACCATTGACGGTTTACCTGCAGCTCATTTTGAGCATACGGTTGCTATACATCATGGTAAGGCAGACATTTTATCCACGTTTGAAGAAATTGAACAAATTGAAGGTAATTTATATTAAGTATGGCAAAACAGTCCGCAATAGAACAAGATGGTGTAATCGTAGAAGCTCTTTCAAATGCGATGTTTCGAGTCGAATTGGAGAATGGTCATGAGATTACCGCTCACATCTCAGGAAAAATGAGAATGCATTACATCAAAATTTTACCTGGTGACAAAGTTCGGGTTGAAATGAGCCCTTATGATTTGTCTAAAGGGCGTATTGTATTTAGATATAAATAATAAGCAAAGATATGAAAACAAGAGCATCTTTAAAAAAACGTACTCCAGAGTGCAAGATTGTACGTCGTAAAGGACGTCTATATGTAATTAATAAGAAGAACCCTAAGTTTAAAATGCGTCAGGGTTAATAATCGTGCAATAGAAATAATTTAGTATATGGCAATAAGAATTGTTGGTGTTGATTTACCCCAGAATAAAAGAGGTGAAATCGCTTTGACCTATGTATATGGAATAGGTCGCAGTAGTTCAGCTAAGATCCTGGAAAAGGCTGGTGTCGATAAAGACATTAAGGTTAAGGATTGGACTGATGATCAAGCTGCAAAGATTCGTGAGATAATAGGTGCTGAGTACAAGGTAGAGGGAGATCTTCGTTCAGAAGTTCAGTTGAATATTAAACGACTGATGGATATAGGTTGCTATCGTGGTGTTCGTCACCGTCTCGGTTTGCCTGTTCGTGGTCAGAGTACTAAGAACAATGCACGTACACGCAAGGGTAAGAAGAAGACAGTTGCAAACAAGAAAAAAGCTACTAAATAATAATTAGATATGGCAAAGAAAACAGTCGCAGCTAAAAAGAGAAATGTAAAGGTTGATGCAGTGGGCCAGTTGCATGTTCACAGCTCATTTAACAATGTCATTGTATCTTTAGCTAACAGTGAAGGTCAGATTATTTCATGGTCTTCAGCCGGTAAAATGGGATTCCGTGGTTCGAAAAAGAACACGCCCTATGCAGCGCAGATGGCTGCCCAGGATTGCGCAAAAGTAGCGTATGATCTTGGTTTGAGAAAGGTAAAAGCTTATGTGAAAGGTCCGGGTAATGGACGTGAGTCTGCTATCAGAACTGTTCATGGTGCAGGGATTGAAGTAACAGAGATTATCGATGTTACGCCACTGCCGCACAATGGTTGTCGTCCTCCTAAGAGAAGAAGAGTATAATCATAGTAACCTTTAATTTAAGCAGGATTCATCAGAATTGAATGGCATACATTTCCTTTCTGTAGATGCGGCTGCAATATCAAATCATGAGTCCTGCTGTTAACTTTTTAAATTTAAAATAAAATGGCTAGATATACTGGACCTAAATCAAGAATTGCCCGTAGATTTGGTGAGGCAATCTTCGGCGCAGACAAAGTTTTGTCTAAGAGAAATTTCCCTCCCGGTCAGCATGGAAATACAAGAAGAAGAAAATCTTCTGAGTATGGTGTCATGTTGGCTGAGAAGCAGAAGGCAAAATATACTTACGGTGTTCTGGAGAAACAGTTCCGTAATATGTTTGAGAAAGCAGCTCGTACAAATGGTATTACGGGTGAAATTCTTTTGCAGAATCTGGAGTGCCGTCTGGATAACGTTGTTTATCGTTTGGGAATAGCTCCTACACGTGCAGCTGCTCGTCAGTTAGTTGGTCATAAACATATCACGGTTGATGGCAAGGTAGTAAATATTCCTTCATATTCTGTAAAGCCTGGTCAGATTATTGGTGTTCGTGAAAAATCAAAGTCGCTCGAAGTTATTGCAGATGCTTTGGCCGGATTCAACCACAGCAAATATCCATGGATAGAGTGGGATGAGAACACAAAATCTGGTAAGTTGTTGCACAAACCAGAGCGTGCAGATATTCCAGAGAATATTAAGGAGCAATTGATTGTTGAGTTGTACTCTAAATAATAATTAAATAATGGCGATATTAGCATTTCAAAAACCTGATAAAGTATTAATGTTGGAGGCGGACGACAAGTTCGGTAAATTTGAATTTCGTCCGTTGGAGCCCGGTTTCGGTATTACTGTTGGTAATGCTTTGCGCCGTATTCTTCTTTCTTCATTGGAAGGCTATGCTATCAATACGATGCGCATAGCTGGTGTAGAACACGAATTCGCATCTGTTCCAGGTGTTAAGGAGGATGTCACCAACATTATCTTGAATCTGAAGCAAGTTCGCTTCAAGCAAAGAGTAGAAGAATTCGAGAATGAGAAAGTAAGTGTTACTGTCGAGAACACTACGGAGTTTAAAGCAGGTGACCTGAACAAGTATCTGACTGGATTTGAAGTGTTAAACCCTGAATTAGTTATTTGCCATTTAGATGCCAAAGCAACAATGCAGATAGAGTTGACCATTAACAAAGGCCGTGGTTATGTTCCAGCTGATGAAAATCGGGAATTTTGCACGGATGTTAATGTGATCCCTATCGATTCAATTTACACTCCAATTAGAAATGTTAAGTACGCTGTTGAAAATTATCGTGTAGAGCAAAAAACTGACTACGAGAAACTCGTTCTTGAAATTTCTACTGATGGTTCCATTCACCCGAAGGATGCGCTTAAAGAAGCAGCAAAGATTCTGATTTATCACTTCATGTTGTTCTCTGATGAGAAGATCACTTTAGAGAATTCCGACAGTGAAATCAATGAAGAATTTGATGAAGAAGTTTTGCATATGCGTCAGCTTTTGAAGACCAAGCTTGTAGATATGGATCTTTCTGTACGTGCTTTGAATTGCTTGAAGGCTGCAGACGTTGAGACATTAGGCGACTTGGTTCAATTCAATAAAACAGATTTGTTGAAGTTCAGAAACTTCGGTAAGAAATCGCTCACTGAGCTTGATGATTTGCTCGAGAGTCTGAATCTGTCGTTTGGAACTGATATTTCTAAATATAAATTAGATAAAGAATAATAACAATGAGACATAATAAGAAATTTAATCATTTGGGTCGTACTGCATCTCACAGAAATGCTATGTTGGCAAACATGGCTATCTCTTTGATCATGCACAAAAGAATCACTACGACCCTTGCAAAGGCTAAGGCTTTAAAGAAATATGTTGAGCCGCTGATCACGAAGTCAAAGGAGGATACTACTAATTCTCGTCGTGTTGTGTTCAGTTATTTGCAGAACAAATATGCCATCACTGAGCTTTTCAAGGAAATTTCAGTAAAGGTTGCAGATCGTCCGGGTGGTTATACTCGTATCATTAAGACTGGATTCCGTGCAAGTGACAATGCTCCGATGTGTTTCATCGAGCTTGTAGACTATGACGAGAACATGGCAAAGAAAGCTGTTAAGAAGACGCGTACACGTCGTTCTAAGAAGGCTGCTGCAGAAACTGCTGAAGCTACAGAGGCTCAAGTAACAGAAACAACAGCACCAGAAACAGCGGCAGAATAATTTTTTCACGATATATTAAGTTAAAGAAGGCATCCTGTGTGGGATGCCTTCTTGTTTATAGATACCTTCTCGAAGGCTTGCTTAGCATTAATTCGTGATTATCCGTTAATCGGTAAGCATTTTAAGGTTACACCTTGTAAGGATTGAGACTTGATTGTAGATTTGTACGCACAAGAATAATCAAGCCTCAATTGGACTGAATAGAATTTGAAAAATTGGTAATGACGATATAAAACGACGCAGTTATATCCAGATTCACTTAACCGTCTTTTTCCATGTTGTTAGTTTGTTGCCTTTGCCTTATCTGTGGTTGATGTTTGTACATGCCACAATAGCCCAGTCATCATTGGGGATTGAAAGGGGAAAAGATAAGGATTGTGATTATCCGTTAATCTATCTGAATTAATAGTATGCAATAGCAACTAATATCTGTTTCCATATTATCTTTGCAGAAAAATAAAATGATGAGTAACGAATTATTAGGCACAATGGTCGGCAAGTTGCGTAACAAGTTGCATCGGTTGATGAAGCAGCGCTATGCGGCTGAAGCAGATGTCCAGCTAACAGTAGAAGAGTTTATTCTTTTAAATATGATACAGGCTAAGACCGATCAGATTTTGCAGAATATTGCGATAGCTACCGGTAAAAACAAATCAGTAGTCATGAGAATGATTGATTCATTGGAGAAAAAAGGATTGGCTAAACGAACAGTCAATCCTGATGATCGACGTGAAAATCTCTTGAGTATTACTGATGAGGGAGTACGGGTTGTTGAGCAATATCAGAGGATTGAGCGGAGACTCTCTGAAGAATTGCTGAAAGATATTCCTGTCGGTAAAGTCGCAGTTTTTTTTGATGTCCTTTCCGAGATTTCGAGAAAGGCAAACTCTATTTGATTAAATAGATAGGCCAGTTTTGAAATGAAGAGAGGGGTGTTTTATGTTTCAGTATAATTTAATAGTTGCTATTGTATCCTATTTTTAATCGATTTCCATGAAATTTATTGCGAAACAGATTATTCTTATTGTTTTTCTGGTTTGTGCATCTACTTTTGCTATGGCACAGCCTTTTGATCTTATTATGAGTTTGGACGAGCTGTATTCATTAGCAGATGCCCGGAATAAGACCATTAAGATTTTTGAGACGGCTGTTACGGGAGCAGTCCGCGACATTGATGTAGCAAAGAATGCTTATCTTCCTGAGGTTGAATTTTCCGCGTCAGCCTCATATAATGGAAATGCCTGGGTTTCCAGTCGTGATTTTTCCAATGGACAAACGTTTGTCTCGCCTCATTTTGGAAACAGTTTTTCTTTGGAGGCTACCCAGACCGTTTTTGCCGGTGGAGCCATCCATCATCAGGTTGAAGCTTTGAAAGTGCAGCGTCAGATAGCGGAGTGCGAGTTGGCCGGTCGTCGACAGAATGTCTATTTCCTTTTGACCGGCTATTATCTCGATTTATATAAATATCGGAATTTGCTGACTGTTTACGATCGGAATTTAGAACAGACCAGGCAGGTTATTGATGACATGCGTTCCAGAGAAGCAGCCGGCGTAGCCCTGAACAACGACATAACCCGTTATGAAGTTCAGTACCAGAATCTTGAATACAAGCGTACAGAACTGTTAAGTTCGATAGATATTCTCAACGACAAACTGGTGACGTTACTTCAGTTGCCTGAGCAGACAGAGATTCGTCCGGACACCACGTTGCTTTCGTTGCAGGTGCCGAGGCAGGGAGAATCCGTGTTCCGACACCTGGCATTCACCAATTCTCCGCTCTTGAATAAGAACCGGCTTAATTTAAATATGCTTGACAGGCAGAAGAAAGTTGTCAAGGCAGCATATTATCCGCAGATTAGTATTATAGCCGGCGATAATTTGAACGGTCCGATCACGTATGAAATCCCTGTGCTGAACAATAATCTGAACGTCTGGTATGTTGGAGTAGGTTTGAAATACAATATTGGCAATCTGTATAAAGCTCCGCGGAAACTCTCGAGGCTGGCATCAACAATACAGCAGTCGGATTTTGCTCTGCACTCTTCGGAAGAGGATGTTGCCTTGGAAGTGCGTTCGGCTTACATTCATTATCAGGATGCGTTCGAACTGTTGAAAACTCAAGAGAAAAGCTTGCAGTTGGCCCGGGAAAACTATGCAGTTATTTCTCAAAGATATGCAAATGATCTTGTTCTGGTTACAGATTTAGTTGATGCAGACAATTTGCGGCTTTCTGCCGAAGTGCAGTATGTCAATGCTCAAATCAATATTGTCTATAATTATTATAAACTTCTTTATGCTACGGGATCGTTACATGCCGTTAATCATTAAAATCGAACAATAATGAACAGAAAGAATAAAAAGATTTTGCGGAACGCTTTTGTCATTACCATTATTTTATGTGGCTTGTTTTGGGTTTGTTCCAGATTCATTCACTTAGGTCGGGTGGAATACACAGACAATGCACAAATCCGCCGGAATATCATTCCGGTCAATTCCAGAGTGCAGGGATATATCAAGAAAGTTTGTTTTGATGATTTTCAGTTTGTTCACAAGGGTGATACTCTGGTTGTGATTGAAAGTTCAGAATATGCGTTGAAAGTTGTCCAGGCCAAGGCAAATTATCAAAATGCCCTTATGGAAAATACAGCCATGGAAACCGTTATATCAACTACGGCAAACGATCTTTCGGTTTCCGACGCAAATATTGAGGAATTACGTATCCGTCTGTTGCAAGCTGAAACTGATTTCCACCGTTACGAACAGTTGTATGCCCAGAAAGCCGTGACCCGTCAGCAGTATGACAACGCCAGAGCCGACTATGAAGCCACCAAGGCCAAGTACGACATGCTCGTACGTCAGAAAAAGAGTACCTCGCTGGTCAAGGATGAGCAGACGCAGCGTCTGGAACAGCATCAGACCAATGTCGAGGTGGCCCGTGCTGCATGGGAACTGGCCGAATTGAATTTGTCGTATACTGTGATTCTGGCTCCTTGCGATGGTGTAACTTCGCGCAGGGCGATTCAGGCAGGGCAGTTGATCCAGCCTGGCGAGACGCTCCTTTCGCTTGTCGACTATGACCAGGTGTGGGTTATTGCGAATTATAAGGAAACTCAGACGGCCAATATTCGCAGTGGGATGCCAGTCAGTATCCGTGTAGATGCCGTTCCCGGCGTGTCCTATAAAGGTGAGGTTGCCACGCTTTCTCATGCCACAGGAGCTCAGTATTCCATTATTCCTCAGGATAATTCTTCCGGCAATTTTGTAAAGGTCGAGCAGCGTGTTCCTGTCAAGATTGTCTTTACGAATCAGAATAGCAGAGAGGATATCAACCGTTTGTACTCCGGAATGAATGTGGAGTGCGAAGTAAACTACTAAACTTATGCCGGCACCATCTCCTCAAGAACTGGCTGCGGCCAGGCGTATTCTGGCCTGGAACGATTTTGTTCCTCAGGTACTGCGCTTTCCCCTTTTTCTGTTGATCATTATGATTTATATGTTTTCCGGGGGTGTTTATATGACTGCTGTTTCCGAAATGACCGGTAGCCTGGCATGGATCAGCGAAGACGTTATGATGGCTGGTTATGCTTCCATGACAGGACTGACCATGGCTTTTCCATTGCTTTTCCGCATATTGTTCCGGTTCACTACGCGCGGTCTGCTCCTGTTTTCGGCCGGGGTATTTATTGTCTGCGACTACATCTGCATGGTTTCCGATTTCCTGCCTTTGATTGTTCTGGTCTCTTTTATCAGCGGTTTTTTCAAGATCGTAGGAACCTTTGTTTGTTGGAGTAACATTCAACTCAAAATCACTCCTAAGCGAGATTTTGCCGTGTTCTTTCCCTTTTTGTTCACCTTCGTTCTGGGTAGTGTCCAGTTGGTGAATATTGCAACCGGCTACAGTCTGTATGCTTTCGACTGGCAGGCCATGCATCGCATTACGATCGGCGCATTCGTGCTGGTTTTTGCTTTGGTTTATTTTTGCATGCGCCGGAATTATCGTCAGGGGCCACATATTCCATTCAAGGGAATCGACTATCTGGGAGGCATTTTATGGAGTCTTTTGTTGCTTTGTATTGTGTTCATCTCAGTGTATGGCGAGCATTACGATTGGCTGGACGGTGAGGAAATCCGTACAGCTATTCTCTTTGCTCTTGTGTTGCTGGTTCTGTGTTTTCAACGGGCAGCTACGGTCCGTCATCCTTACATCAGTTTGAATACCTTTTCCCAGCCCGATATGTTTTTTATCTTTGTCCTTTTTGGGTGTATGACGCTGATGTCGGCCACAGCTACTTCCATACAGAATATCTTCACAGGATCAGTTTTGGGTTTTGATGCCCGTCACAATGCCGACCTCAATTGGGGTATTGTAGCTGGAATTGCCGTCGGCACTTTTTTCTTCTATCTGGCACTGACCCGTTGGCATTGGCGCATCAAGAGTATCGTTCTGGTTGGTTTCTGTTCTTTCCTGTGCTATCAGGTGATGCTTTATCTGCTGATTGATCCGTCGACGGAGAAGTATATGCTTTATTTGCCGCTCATGTTCAAGGGAGCCGGAGTAAGTATTGTGTATACTTCGTTGACTTATGCGCTCGCCGGCTGTGTGACGTTTACCTATTATTTCGAGGCTATGTGTGTGATCGGCTTCGTCCGGACCAGTTTCGGCGGTCCGCTCTGTTCGGCAATTCTGACGCGGATGTTTCACATCGTCATGCAGGACAATACGGCTGATTTAGGCAGTTATATAGATCCAATGTATTCCTGCGTAGATTCATTTTCGCTTTTGTACGGGGAATTTCAGCGTCAGATGCTTTTGGTCAGCCTGAAGGATGTTTACGGATATGCAGTCTGGGCTGCAGTGATCATTCTGGTGGCCATTGTATTGTCCGATTATCGTACCTGGCTTCGTTCTACCGGAAATCGGATGCTGAAATTGTCGCAGGTGTGGAAACTGGTTCGTCAGAAAATGAATCCCTGATTAGGATGATTTTCTGATGCTCATCTCGTTGTCGTCAGATGACCGTCCCGTTGTCGGCTGTTGGGCATCTCGTGAGGAGCAGTTGCTTTCGCCATCAGATGGAGCGATAGTCGGTTGTTTCGTGAATAAAAAGGACGGGGTTTCGGAGCCCTGTCTTAAAAGGAAGTGTTCATGTTATTTGTGTGTTTCATAAGAAGAAAGGAACAAAGTCCGTTTTGAGGGCTTGTTCCTTTTATATTTTAGACCGGACTCTTTTGTGTTTTTTCCGGCGAGGTTTTCTTTCAGGGATTTCTTTTATGCGGACGACCGCAGATGTTTCGGAAAGGTCTATTCGTTCATGATATGTTTGCCGTAGTTCCAACCTTTCAGCTGATACAATGATGCTTCTTTCTGGATGCGTTTTTTAAAGTTGTTGTAGTCCCGCTTTTCCTCAGGGGTCCATCCGGCTTCGGCCACAGCCGCAAGGCGGGGGAGCATCAAGTATTCAACGATACTGCCTTCTGTAACCCATTCGGTCCAGAAATTGGCCTGTACGCCCAAATATTTGTTTTGCAGGTCTGCCGGAATCTGGTGCATCGGCAGATATTTGTACACAGCTTCGACGGTTTCCGTGCCGCTACCTTGCGACATGGGTTCGTCCGGTCCCGACGCCTGTTTGCGGTTGATATAATAAGGTATTTGTGGTGTCAGAATGGTGTTCATGCCTCTTTGGGCAGCATCCTTGGCGGCAGCATCAGCACCCACCCAGGCCATGATGGTGATGTCTGTTCCCAGCGGTTTGGTGTTTCCGTGCAACACTTCATTCCAGAAAATCAGCTTCCGTTGTTCTTCGGCCGGTTTGGTGGCGATATAATCTTTTAGTTGCTTGTAGAAATGAATTTGCAGATCGCGGTAATTGGTCGATCCGATTTCTTTGAGCAGTTTCTGGCAGTCCTTGTTCTGTTCCCATTTTGTTGTGGGGCATTCGTCACCGCCCAGATGGATGTATTCGAAGGGGAACAGACCGGTCAGTTCATCGATCACATCTTTGGCAAACTGAACTGCTTTCGGGTTCGCAACGTTGATCACGTCGGTCGAAACTCCTTGCCACAGCCATACTTCATGTTTGTTTTCCGGATCGCAGGCTAAAAATTCAGGATAAGCGGCCACGGCAGCCTGTGAGTGTCCCGGTATGTCGATTTCGGGGACGATTTCAATAAAGCGTTCCCGGGCATACTCTACGATTTCGCGAATATCTTTTTGGGTGTAGAATCCGCCATACCATTCACCGTCCGGCCGGGTGTCGCCCCAGGCCAGGACTTTGCTGTTTCGCCAGGCGCCTGTTTCCGTCAGTTGCGGGTATTTCTTGATTTCGATACGCCATCCCTGGTCTTCTGTCAGATGCCAGTGGAAACGGTTCATTTTATAAACGGCCATCATGTCGATGATCTTTTTCACTTGCTCCTTGCCATAGATATGCCGTCCTTCGTCGAGCATGAATCCGCGCCAGCCGAATCGTGGGGCGTCCTCAATCTCTACGGCCGGAATGCTCCAGGATTTTGTCGTTTCGTCTTTGACGGCAGCCATGACATTTCTTGGCAGCAACTGTTTCAGGGTTTGCAGCGCATAGAAAAATCCTGCCGGTCGGGCCGCTTCAATGCGGATCTGTTTTTCGTCTACGGTCAGTTTATATGCTTCGGCAGCGAGCGACGTATTCAGTTCCAGAATGATGTCTGCCTGGTTTTCCGACCGTACGGTTCCTGTTTTTATGCCGGTCGCTTTTGTCAAGTCTTTACGGAATTGTCTGAATACAAGGCCGATGCTGTCGCCGCGGTATGCATCTACATAGGCTTTCAGTTTATCGGGAAACAGGAATTCTCCCTGGTTGGTTATTACTTTTGCCGGCATCGGAATAAGGGCCAGTTCTTTTTCTGCTTGTATAGCCTGGTTTGCACTGAAGGCACAAAGCAGGCATACAGCCATCGTTTTCATGTTCATAAGAATGTTGGATAAAAAAGTTATTGTACGTTTTACCCGACAAAAGTACAAATAAAATGCGATAATCGGAAAAATGTAGGAATGTTATTGGCGGTTGGAATTTTAGAAGGTTTGGAGCATTTTCCCGATATATGTTCTGCCGGATTCCCTTTCAGCCGATGGAGTGGTCTGATCGGGTAAGGAAAGAGAGTCTGTTTGGGCAGAATCTGTTTCTACGGGAACATATAGGGTTGTTGTTCCAGAAAGAAGCCCTGCCTTTTGCTGCTGGCAGACTCGTCTGTGCGCATTGGGGCAGGGCTTTCTGTTGAATCGGTTAATTAACGTTCATTGTCGTTGGCATACAGGCTGTCGATAATACCGTCGGCCAAACCGATTTCGGGTACGTAGATATACTGTGCATGCAGCGTGTCGGCCAACGTCAGGAAGATTTTTCCGGCCGGTACAATCACATCGGCCCGGTCTGCTTTCAGATTGAATGCATCCATGCGTTCTTCCGGAGTGAGGGGTTCTAATTGTTCGAAGATGTTTCTGAGCGATTCGATCGGAATCCGCTTTTTCTCCTTGTCCTTGGTTTCTACGAGCCGGTAGAGCTTGTTGATGTTTCCGCCCGAACCGATGATGTTCACCACGGGATAACCCTTGACGGCTTCGGCCACCTCTTTTTTCATGTTTTCCCAAGCCTCGTCCGTGACGCCGCCGGTCAGGATGCGCACCGTACCGATGTTGAATGATTTGGAATATTTCAGGTCGCCGTTGATCAGTAAGTTTACTTCCGTGCTTCCACCGCCTACGTCCACATACATGTAATTGCCGCAGCGGTCTTCCAGACATTCGATGTGGTTGTTGTATACCATCTGCGCTTCTTCCTTGCCGTCGATGATTTCGATTTCGATACCGGTCGATTTTTTAATTTTTTTGATGATCTCCGGTCCGTTTTTGGCATCGCGCATGGCCGAAGTGGCGCAGGCCCGGTATTTTTCCACACCATAGATCTTCATCAGATGGTTGTAGGCTTTCATGAGTCGTCTCATGCGTTCTTCTTTGGCTTCGGTGATTTCGCCTTTGCCAAAGACGTCAAAACCTAAGCGGAGCGGGACACGCAAAAGGATGCTTTTGGCAAATTTGACGCTGCCGTCTGCTTTTTTGGTCACTTTCTTGATGAGCAACCGTACGGCGTTGGAACCGATGTCGATTGCTGCGTAATTTTTGCTTTCCATAGGATTATTCATGTATTTGATTGGTTTCTAAATAGTGATTGCGCAGGGCTTCCTGTGAGCGGAAAGGAGCCATTCCTTCCGGATGGTACAATTCGTTTTTGCCGGTACCGTCGACAATTCGTCCTTGTGTCGAATCTTCCATTCCGTATTCAACAATCAATTTCAGTTCTTTCTTGATTTCCGGGTCATATACCGGTGTGATCACTTCTATGCGGTTGTCCAAGTTTCGGGGCATCCAGTCCGCCGAGCCGAAAAACACTTTCTCTTCTCCGCCGGCTGCAAAGATAAAAATGCGTGCGTGCTCCAGATAACGGTCGATGATGCCGTGGATGCGCATGTTGCCGCAAAGCTCTTCAGCGGTAGGTATTAGGGAACAGTTTCCGCGCACCAGCAGGTCGATGGGGACGCCGCGTTCGGCTGCCTCATAGAGCTTTTTCACGATGGTTTCGTCGGTGATATGGTTGATTTTGACTTTGATGTAAGCCGGTTTTCCTGCTTCCTTGTTGCGGATTTCTTCGTTGATGAGCCGGATGAACCGGTTTTTCATCTCATTGGGCGAAACCAGCAATTCTTTGAAACGAACCATGGAATAGGGGCGCTCGATGAAGTTGAATACGTTGTCCACATCCTTGACGATGGGTTGCGATGCCGTCATCAGCATAAAGTCAGTGTAGGCACGTGCATTGCCTTCGTGAAAGTTGCCCGAGCTGATGCAGACAATGGACGGACCCGTTTTCATGCCGATATATGTGATTTTGGAATGTACTTTCAAGCCTTCTACGCCAAAGATCACATGGACACCGGCGTCCTGCATCTGTTTGGACCATCCTATGTTGGAGGCTTCGTCGAAACGGGCCAGCAATTCAATCACAACCGTCACCTTCTTGCCGTTGCGGGCGGCTCCGATCAGGGCTTTGACCACTTTGGAATCTTTGGCCAGACGGTACAGGGTCGTCTTGATGCTTTTCACTTCCTTGCTGAGTGCGGCCTCCTGCAGGACGCGCAGATAGGAATCGAAGCTGTGGTAAGGCACGTGGATGAAACGGTCTTTTTCCCGGATCGTTTTCAGGATACTTGTATTGGGCCGGTCAAGCTCATTCTTGAGAATCGGAGTCCACGTAGGATATTTCAAGTCTTTGCGGCCACAGTCCGGAAATTTCATCAGATCCTTGTGGTTATGGTATCTTCCGCCGGCCAGTACCGTGTCCAGTTTGTCCAGATGCAGCAAGTCTTTGATATGTTTCAGTAGCCCCTTGGGCATGGCGGCATCATACACGATGCGGAGCGGTGCACCACGTTTCCTGCTTTTCACGCCCTTGGAAATCTTTTGCAGCATGCCGTTGCGCAGGTCGTTGTCGATTTCCATTTCGGCATCCCGGGTGAATTTGAATGAGTAGGCTTCAAAGTCGGTGTAGCCCAATCCGTTGAAGATGATGGGCAGGCAGCACCGGATGGCGTCGTCGAGATACATCAGATAACTTTTCCCGTCCTTGTCGTTGAGCCGTACGAACCGGCCACAGATGTTTACGGGCAATTCGAGAAAGGCATATTCGTATTTTTTCGCACCGTCTTCTTTGGCTGAATCCATCTTAACAGCCAAATAGATATTTTCGTCGTTTTCAATGTCAAACTGCTTGATCGCCGAGAACCAGATCGGCATGACGTGGCCGCTCAGTGTTGTCCGATAGAAATCCTGAACGAAAGCTAATTGCTCGTCGTCGAGCTCTTTGTCGTTGACCAGATAAATGTTTTCTTTGCGGAGTTGTTCGTTGACCTCCCTTATGGTTTGTTCAAACTCCTTGGAATATTGGGCATTGAGCTTGTTGATTCCTTTCAGAATGGATAAGGCCTCTTCGCGGTCTGCACGGGCTGCCTTTTCTTCGCATTCGGCAATACGGCTTTGGGACGCTACGCGTACGCGAAAGAATTCATCTAAGTTGTTTGAGTAAATACCTAAAAAACTGAGCCGTTCCAGCAGAGGAACATCGTTTTTGGCTGCTTCCTGTAAAATTCTGCGGTTGAAGTACATCCAGCTGATATCTCTCGGAAGATAATTTTTCTTGTTGCAACTTTTCATAGATGCTTGATTTTTTATCCTTTTTGGTTTTTTAAATTGCCTTTTAAAGTTAGTAATATTTTTCGAATGAATCGGTTCGGATGTAGAGATATTTTTGATTTCCGTCGGTTTCAGGCCCGAAACGGCAGTCCGTTTGTTACAAAAGGGGTACATTCGGGTTATCATTTTATGAAAGAAACCGTGCGGACCAAGTGATGTTTCTCTGCTTCGGACTGTGCGGATTCGTCCGGATTATAGTGCAAATCTCAAAAAATACCGTAATTTTGCATCCGGAAACATAAAAGACAAGAAGTTGATAGCAATAGAACATTTGCAGGTAGAGTTCGGTGCGAAGCCTTTGTTTGAGGACGTGTCCTATGTCATTAACGATAAGGACCGCATTGCGCTGGTCGGCAAGAACGGTGCCGGAAAGTCGACCATGTTGAAAATTATTGCCGGATTGCAGGCGCCTACGTCGGGGACTGTGGCGGTTCCGCGCGACACGACGATCGGTTATTTGCCTCAGGTCATGGTCTTGTCCGACGATCGGACTGTTCTGGAAGAAGCTGAGTTGGCCTTTGAGCACATCAGTGAGCTTCAGGAACGGATCGCCCGGATGAATCAGAAACTGGCCGAGCGGACTGATTATAGCAGCGAGTCCTATATGGCGCTGGTCGAGAAATTCACACATGAAAGTGACCGCTTTCAGATGCTGGGCGGTCTGAACTATCGGGCGGAGATCGAACGGACGCTTATCGGTCTGGGATTCCGGAGAGAGGATTTTACGCGCCCTACGAGCGAGTTTAGCGGCGGTTGGCGCATGCGTATCGAACTGGCCAAACTGCTGTTGCGCCGGCCCGATGTGCTGTTGCTTGACGAGCCGACCAATCACCTGGACATAGAAAGCATCCAATGGCTGGAAACTTTTCTGGCTACCCGGGCCAATGCCGTGGTGCTGGTGAGCCACGACCGTGCGTTTATCAATAATGTGACGACCCGTACAATAGAGATTTCCTGTGGTCGTATATATGATTATAAGGTGAAGTACGATGATTACGTCCGTTTGCGTGCCGAGCGTCGCGAGCAGCAATTGCGTGCTTATGAGAACCAGCAGAAGGAAATTGCCGATATCGAGGATTTTATCGAACGTTTCCGCTATAAGGCGACTAAGGCTGTCCAGGTGCAAAGTCGCATCAAGCAGCTGGAAAAGATTGTTCCGATAGAGATCGACGAGGTGGATCATACCGCCTTGCGTCTCAAGTTTCCTCCGGCAATGCGTAGCGGCGATTATCCGGTCATCTGTGAGGATGTATGCAAGGCTTACGGCGACCATGTCGTGTTCCATGATGTGAATCTGACGATCAAACGGGGCGAGAAAGTGGCTTTTGTCGGGAAGAACGGCGAAGGAAAATCTACGCTTGTGAAGTGTATTATGGGGGAAATTCCTTTCGAAGGTACACTAAAGATCGGACATAACGTACAGATCGGTTATTTTGCTCAGAATCAGGCTCAGTTGCTCGATGGCGAACTGACTGTGTTCGATACGATCGATCGGGTGGCCAAAGGCGACATCCGTTTAAAAATCCGTGATATTCTTGGCGCGTTCATGTTTGGCGGTGAAGCCTCGGAAAAGAAAGTAAAAGTGCTTTCCGGAGGCGAACGCAGTCGTCTGGCAATGATTAAACTGTTGCTTGAACCGGTCAACCTGCTCATTCTCGACGAGCCAACCAATCATCTGGACATGCGTTCGAAGGATGTACTTAAGGAGGCTATCAGCGAGTTCGACGGAACGGTGATTGTGGTCAGTCACGACCGCGAATTTCTGGACGGACTGGTGAGCAAGGTTTATGAATTCGGTGGAGGCGTTGTGAAGGAACATCTTGGAGGAATTTACGATTTCCTGCAGCGGAAAAACATGGCGTCGCTTCAGGAACTGCAGCGTGATCCGGTCCGATTGCCTGCCGGAAATGGATCCAGGGAAGACAGGCCGGAGGGAAAGCCCTCCGGGACGGCTGTCCGGGAAAAGGATGTGAGCAATAGCCGTCTGTCTTATGAGCAACAGAAGGAGCAACAGAAAAAAATCCGGAAACTGGAGAAGGCGGTGGCCGAATGCGAACAGCGCATCGGTCTGTTGGAAGAACAGATAGCCGGACTTGAAAGCCGGATGGCCACACCTGAAGGAGCAGCCGATACGACCATCTATCAGCAGCATGGCGCGTTGAAGAAAGAACTCGATCAGGTGATGGAGCAATGGGAGCAGGTTTCGCTGGAGCTTGACGAGGCAAAGGGATGAGTGAACAATAGTTCAGAACAGAATCAGGAGATTACCAGTTTAAATAAACGAAAAAATATGGGAAACAAAAAAATTTGGTTGCCGGTAGTGGCTTTTACCATGCTGGCAGCTTCCTGTCAGACAGGAGGCGACAAACTGAAGTCGGGTATCCAGATCGAAAATATGGATACGACTGTGGCACCGGGTGCTGATTTCTATAAATATGCGTGTGGCACGTGGATCAAGAATCATCCGCTTACGGCCGAATACGCCCGTTATGGTACATTCGACGCACTGATTGAAAACAATGAGAAGCAGTTGCGTGGTTTGATTGAGGAAATCGCAGCAGGGCAGCATCAGCAGGGGACGATTCAGCAGAAAATTGCCTCCATGTTCAATTGCGTGATGGACAGCACGCGGCAGAATGAACTGGGTATGCGTCCGATTGCCGGCCAGCTCGACGAAATCTATGCGGCAGCCGACAAAAAAGCCTTGTTTGATATTGTGGCCCGTAATTATGCGGCCGGCGTGCCGACCTTGTTCGGATTTTATATCGGGGCCGACGTGAAAAACAGCAGCATGAATTTGCTTGAGGTCTGTCAGAGCGGTCTGACTTTGGGTGAGAAAGAGTATTATCTGGACAATGATGAGGCTACGGTAAACGTGCGCAATGCCTTTAAGACTTATATGCACGATTTGTTTGTCTTATGCGGACAGCAGGAGGAAGAAGCCGTCCGCAAGGCGGCCGACGTGCTGCGCATAGAGACTCGTATGGCAGGTCCGTCTTATTCGGCAACGCAGCGCCGTGACCCGGAGGCCAATTATCACAAGATGCCCTACGATTCGCTTGTCTGCGATTTTCCGGGAATCGACTGGAATCGTTTCTTCGAACTGACGGGTGTCAACGGTTTGCAGGAGCTGAGTGTCGGTCAGCCTGAACCGGTGGCCGAGGCTGGCCGTATCTGGCAGGAAGAGTCGCTCGAGGCCCTGAAGAATTATGCGGCCTGGACCCTGATGGATGCGGCTTCCAATTGCCTGTCGGACGAGTTTCGTGCCTGCAGCTTTGCTTTCTATGGTAAGGCTTTGTCGGGCCGTGAAGAAGAACGGCCGCGCTGGAAACGTGCTGTTTCTGCCGTGAACGGAGCTTTGGGCGAAGCTGTCGGTCAGATGTATGTAGAAAAATATTTTCCGGCTGCTGCCAAGGAACGTATGGTGACTTTGGTACATAACTTGCAGACGGCTCTTGGCGAACGCATTCAGCAGCAAGACTGGATGAGCGAGGAAACGAAGAAGCGCGCTTTGGAAAAACTGGAAGCGTTCCATGTCAAGGTCGGTTATCCCGACAAGTGGCGCGATTATACGGCGCTGGAGATCGGGGATGATTATTGGCAGAATGCCATGAACTGCAGCCGTTTTGGCTTGAAGATCATGATCGACGAGAAACTCGGAAAGCCCGTGGATCGTGACGAATGGTTCATGACTCCTCAGACCGTGAACGCCTATTATAATCCGACGACTAATGAAATCTGTTTCCCGGCCGGAATCCTGCAGTATCCGTTCTTCGACATGGAGAGCGACGATGCTTTCAATTATGGGGCTATCGGAGTGGTCATCGGTCATGAAATGACTCACGGCTTCGATGATAGCGGTCGTCAGTTCGACAAGGACGGTAATCTTTGCGACTGGTGGGCCGAGGGAGATGCCGATCGTTTTAATGCACGGGCTAAAGTGATGGAAGATTATTTCAATGCCATAGAGGTCTTGCCGGGATTGAACGCCAACGGAAAACTGACCTTGGGTGAGAATCTGGCAGATCACGGTGGTCTGATGGTTGCTTATCAGGCTTTCAAGAACGCAACAGCCGGTCGACCTTTGGCCAATAAGGATGGGTTCACGCCCGAACAGCGTTTCTTCCTGGCTTATGCCAATCTGTGGGCCGGAAACATCCGCGATGAAGAAATCCGCAACCTGACGAAGAGCGATCCGCATTCCTTGGGCGAATGGCGTGTCAACGGGGCTTTGCCTCATATTGATGCCTGGTATGAGGCATTTGGCATCACCGAACAGGATCCGATGTTCCTGCCGAAGGCAGAACGGGCTCAGATCTGGTAGGCTGAGATCAAAAACTTATCATTTTTATTTGACGGGGCGGCAACCTGAAAGGGGAGCCGCCCTTTTGGTGTCTGTATGGTTGTGGACTGGATGTCTTTAAATGTTATTTGTAAAAAACGGAGGAGGTTATGCGGATGAATGGCAACTACTCAGTGATGGTGGAATCGGGGCAACAGATATAAAATCAGTCGGAATGGTAGAAAATGTCGGTGAAAACTGTTATTTTTGTAGTCGGTTGAGTTTAAAAAAGAAAATGCTATGCCATTAAATTTACCCGATAAGCTTCCAGCCATTGAATTGCTTAAGGAAGAAAACATATTCGTGATAGACAATTCGCGTGCTTCGGCGCAGGACATTCGTCCGTTGAAAATTGTTATTCTGAATCTGATGCCGTTGAAGATCACGACAGAAACGGATTTAGTGCGTCTGCTTTCCAATTCGCCGCTTCAGGTGGAAGTGTCGTTTATGAAAGTGAAGGGGCATACCCCCAAAAATACGCCTATCGAACACATGAAAGCGTTTTATAAGGATTTTGAGTTGATGCGTGATGAGCGTTTCGACGGAATGATCATTACCGGAGCACCCGTAGAGCATTTGCCTTTTGAGGAAGTCACTTATTGGGACGAGATTACCGGCATCTTTGATTGGGCCCGGACGCATGTCACTTCGACGCTTTACATTTGCTGGGCAGCACAAGCCGGACTTTATTACTATTATGGCATACCGAAATATCCGTTGCCAAAAAAAATGTTTGGCATCTTTCCGCAGTATCCCTTATATCCGAAACTGCCGATTTTCCGGGGATTTGATGATGTGTTCTACATGCCGCACAGCCGGCACACGGAAATTCATCGGGACGATGTGCTTCGTGTCCCGGAACTGACGTTGGTGGCAGAGTCGCCGTTGTCTGGCGTGAGCATGGTGATGGCCCGCGGGGGACGCGAAATTTTTATCACCGGTCATTCGGAATATGCCCCGAACACGCTTGACACGGAATACCGGCGCGATTTGGATAAAGGGCTGCCCATAGAGATGCCGTGGAATTATTATCGGGACAATAATCCGGAACTCGGTCCGTTGGTCACCTGGCGTGCTCATGGCAATCTGCTTTTTGCCAACTGGTTGAATTATTACGTCTATCAGGAAACTCCTTATAATATTAATGACATAAAATGATTCGTCAACGTCCAATTGAATTGCTGGCACCGGCCAAAAATGTGGCGTGTGGTATAGAAGCTGTCAGACATGGTGCTGATGCGGTCTATATAGGTGCTTCCCGGTTTGGAGCGCGCGCCTCTGCGGGTAATTCGGTGGCCGATATCGCTTGTCTGGTCGCGTTTGCCCATCAATACCGAGCACGTATTTATGTGACTGTCAACACAATCCTTCGCGATGATGAACTGGCTGATACCGAAAAACTGGTCTGGGATTTATACCGTGTGGGGGTGGATGCTCTGATCGTGCAGGACATGGCGCTGCTTCGGTTGAATCTGCCGCCAATTCCGCTCCATGCCAGTACGCAGATGGACAATCGTACTCCGGAAAAAGTCCGCTTTCTGGCACGACAGGGCTTCTCGCAAGTGGTTCTGGCCCGCGAACTTTCGCTTGATGAAATCCAACAGATTCATGAAGCATGTCCCGACACGCCACTCGAAGTCTTTGTTCATGGGGCACTGTGCGTGAGTTTCAGCGGGCAGTGTTATGTGTCGCAGCATTGTTTCGGGCGTAGTGCCAATCGGGGAGAGTGTGCACAATTTTGCCGGTTGAAGTTTGATCTGGTGGACCGCGACGGACGGATTATCGAACAGGGAAAGCATCTGCTTTCGCTCAAGGATCTGAACCAGAGCGATGAATTGGAACATTTACTGGATGCCGGAGCGACCTCGTTGAAAATCGAAGGACGGCTCAAGGAGGTTAGCTATGTGAAGAATGTGACGGCTTATTATCGGAAGCGGCTTGATGCCATTCTGAAAAGAAGGCCGGAGTATTGTCGTTCTTCTTCCGGAGAGATCGCTCTGACTTTTGTGCCTCAGCTCGACAAAAGTTTCAACAGGGGATTTACCCATTATTTCCTAAACGGTCGGACTACAGACATTTTTTCGTTCAATACGCCGAAGTCGTTAGGTGAAGAAGTAGGCACGGTCAAGGACGTTCGTGGCCGTTGTCTGATCGTTTCCGGAGTGAAATCTTTCAGTAATGGTGACGGACTTTGTTTTGTAGATGAACAGGGACGGTTGCAGGGCTTTCGGGTGAATCGGGTGGAAAACAACAAACTTTACCCTTCAGAAATGCCCCGCATAGCTCCACGAACGCGTCTCTACCGCAATTTCGATCAGGAGTTCGAGCGGTTGCTTTCGCGACCGTCGGCCGAGCGGCGTATCCGCATTAAATGGACACTTTCGGAAACTCCGTTTGGTTTTGCTCTTCAAGCCAGGGACGAGGACGATGTCCATGCTACGCTTGCATTCGAACAGGAGAAAGTTGAAGCACGCAGCCCACAGGAAGAGAATCTCAGACGCCAGTTGTTTAAACTCGGCACAACGATTTTTGTTTCTGATGTGCTTCATCTGGAATGGAGCCGGAATTGGTTTGTGCCCTCATCGGTCGTATCCGAATGGCGACGGGCTGTCGTTGAGGCCTTGGAATCGGCCCGTAAGGCGTCTTATCCCCGGGAATACCGGAAGGTTCCGACTGATTTTACCCGTGCGCTTGGCAAGGAACGCCAAGGTGATGTACAGACCGGTAAATCTATTGTTCCGACAGAATTAACCTATCTGGCCAATGTTATGAACCGGGAGGCGGAAGCTTTCTATCGTGAATTGGGAGTCTGCCGCATAGCTCCGGCTTTCGAGCGGGAAGAGCCTGCGGGTGCCGTCCTGATGTTTTGTAAACACTGTTTGCGTTACAGTATGGGCTGGTGTCCGAAATATCAGGGAGGACGTTCGCCTTTCCACGAACCTTATTATCTGGTTTCGTCCGACGGACGTCGTTTCCGGCTCGAGTTTGATTGCCGGGCCTGCCAGATGAAAGTGCTGGCCGACCAGTTGTGACGGTTGATTCGTAGTTCTAATTCATCATCGGTAAAATGATACGTGAAAAACATTTTTATCTGTCGGCGCTTCAGGTCTTGTCGGAGTGTTCCGTTATTTTGTTCCGATACATTTTTTCGGTGTGTCGCAAGGGTATGGTGGGCGTGATGCTGGCACTTCTGATGGTTGGAGTTGCTTCCTGTTACTATGAGCCTGTCGCTCCGGACGATCGATGGGATCTTCCGGAACGTACGTTGGATTCCATCGATTTTGTTTCGCATCATTATTATGGACTGAACTATAATTTTCTGATTACCGGCGATTCGTTAGTGCTGTTGCGTGAACGCCCTTCTTTCCGTTCTTCTGTAACCGACAGTTTTGTGGTTCGGAAGGGCGCACGTCTGGTTGTTGCGGATTTTACGATAATGCCGTCTGATACGGTGGATTCGGTTTGGGTAAAGGTGGCCCACGATCAGCAGGTCATGGGGTGGGTCCGTGAAAACCGACTTCTGGATCATGTGGTGCCCGATGATTCCATTTCCCAGTTTATCCATTTCTTCAGTAACAAGCATTTGTTGTATCTGCTGGCTGCATTTGCCATACTTTTTGTGTTGTATATGGGACGTCGGATGCAGCGGAAGCGTTTTCGTACGGTGCATATTCATGACATTGCCAGCTTTTATCCCACGGGGTTATGTCTGACTATTTCGGGAGCCGCAACACTTTATGCAAGCATTCAGAATTTTGTTCCTCAGACGTGGGTACAGTTTTATTATCAGCCTACGCTAAATCCTTTCGGCTTACCCTTCGTGCTCAGTTGTTTTCTGATTTGTGTCTGGCTGATCTTAATGCTGACATTGGCCTCGATCGATGATGTGCGCCGTCAATTGTCTTTTCCGGAGTCGCTGCTTTATTTGCTTGGACTTTCCGGAGTGTGTATGTTGTGTTATTTATTCTTCTCGGTCACTACCTTATATTACGTGGGCTATCCCTGTTTCGTCGTTTATGTTGTCTGGGCTTTGCGTCGATATTTCCGCCGGAGTTACAGCCGTTATGCCTGTGGGGTCTGTGGAGCTAAAATGCGCACCAAAGGGAAATGTCCGCGTTGTGGAGCGTGGAATGAATGAAAAAATGAATCCGGAATTGATTTTAGCGGGTCTGCAACCATCTTTTTAGGCGAATTTAAAGCAATAACGAATAAAAAAATGTTTTGTTTTAGGTCTTTGTAGTTTTTTATGCTATCTTTGGAACAGTTTGTTAACTGTTACCTGTATGAAAAAATATGATTTCTTTGTTATTGTTTAACTTTAAATTAAAATGGTAAGATTATGAAAAAGAGAATCATTTTAGTCTTAGGATTGTTTTTTAGTTTTGCTTGTGTCCATGCACAGTACAAGCCCGAAGCTAATACTTGGTCTACAGAATTAAATTATAGCCCGGGTGGTGCAGATAATGGCACGTTTCAGATTCCACAGTATGGTGCGAAAGTGCGTTATCATTTAAGTAATAATCTGGTGTTGCGCTTGAATTTGGGATTAGGCTTGGACCGGGACATTACAACTTCTTATTATAAAGATAATGATAAGGAAGAAGAAGCCTATGCCAAGAATTTTACCAATAAATTCTCGTTAATGCCTGGTGTTGAGTATCATTTTGACAGGTTTGAACGTGTTTCACCGTATATTGGTGGTGAGTTGGGATTTATAGCCGGAAATACAGGAGAAAGAGCCGACAATACTGAGAATGATAATTATTCCGAGGAGAAAACTCCTGTGTTCGGCTTTGGAATGCGTGTTGTCAGTGGCTTTGACGTCTATCTGTGCAAGGGCCTTTATTTAGGTGCCGAATTAGGTCTTGGTTATGAGTATGGAAGCACGGGACGTAAGAGTATAGATAATAATGGAGTATCTTCAGATGGAAATACATCAACATCTACCCATTATTTTGGCTTTAACGTAAATCCGGCCTTGAGAATCGGTTGGAACTTCTAAATGATCTTTTTACGGATACCGTCTGTCTTGTTCTTTGATGGCAGGCGGTATCTGTTTGTTTTTATCAGGTTGCTCGTTCTGGAGTTTTTTATATCTGATCTGCTTCAATATACCCGTTCATGACGGCATAAATGGCCAGTCCGGACAAGGAGCGGATATTCAGTTTTTCGGTGATTTTCTTTCGGTGCGAAATGACGGTTGTCAGTCCGATATTCAACCGTTCTGCAATTTCTTTATTGGTCATGCCCCGGACCAACTGGAGTAATACTTCTAATTCTCGTTTGGTCAGCCCATTGGGCTCGGTCCATTTCTTTTTATTCTCGTTTCCTTGTTGTCGCATGTTCAGGGGTAAGTTTTTCCCGTGTGCATGGGCGCTTTGTTGGAGTCTGAGCAGTGATCTGACCATGTTTTCTTCGCTCTGGTAAATATTGAGAATATGGAAATTCGATTGCTGGGGTAGCGTGATCAGTCCGTTAGTCAATACAATTGTTTTTTGCTTGCGCTCAATAAAAAAAACGTTGTGTTCTATGAGTATTTGAGCGGAGATAAAATAGTGAAAATAGGAGTCTGGAGTATCCCGTATGAATTCGCTGAATTCAGAGAACGTCCTTATGATTGCCAGAGGCATCATTTTTTCGAGCAAACTGCGCAGTCCGATGCTGCTTAGGGTATTCGCATCTATGATGGCTATTTCCGGATTGTTGTTCATGGGAACAAAGATACATTTTTTATGTATTGTCCGAAATCCTTTTGATATTTTTTGTCATTTTTCTATAGATCTAATTTTTTTCAAAATGTGTAAGAATACACATGTTCCTGTTAAAATATATGTATATATACTTTTAAAAACGATTTAATATATTAATAAAAGTTAACGGGGGGGGGTAATTATGACTTTCTATTATCTCTGATTAGCTTTATAAAAAATAAAGCGGCATTTTTTATCTGTATTGGATTTATATTTTACATCTGAGGATTATCATAGTAGAATCGTAGTAAAAAGAATAGAGCATGGCATTGTATTATTCAAGAGAGCATACTTCATGTTATAATTATTCCACGGCGGCCAATCGAATCTTTTTAGTCATTACAGCCAGGGCAGGTGATCATTTGGATCGTGTTCTTGAAGAATATTCCACTTTAGTAGCAGTTGTTTCAGGAGAAATAAAAGTATCATGTAGTGCTTTTCAGGATCGTATCATATCTGAGAAACAGTTGTTTATAGTTCCGATGAAGAATAAGGCAGAAGCTGTTGTATTGAAAGATTCATTGTTATTGGCGTGCACTTTTTCAAAAGACATTAATTTATGTAGTCGTTTCTCGCTTCGTCAGTTATATCAGGAGCTGCCAGAAGGCTATGTTCCTCAGTTTAAGGTCTTACCTTTTGTTCCTCAGTTGACGGCTTTTTTTAATTTGCTTGTTGAATGTTTAAAGGATGGGCTCGGGTGTATTCATTTTCAACAGATGAAACGCGATGAGCTGTTTTTATACCTGCGTGCTTATTATCAGAAAAGGGAACTTGCAGAGTTCTTTGCCCCGGTCAACAGTTTGAAAAGTGGTTTTCGTGAGTTTGTTCTTGGGGCTTATTCTGATGTCAAGGATATCAAACAGTTTGCAGAACATGCCAATATGAGTGTGAGTACATTCAACCGGAATTTTAAAGAAGAGTTTGGTGAATCGGCAAGTTCTTGGCTCAAACGCCATAAAGCTGAGATTATTCGTCAGGAAATCCAAATGTCGGATTTGTCTCTGATGGAAATAGCCGAAAAACATGGTTTCTCTTCTTCGGCCTATCTGGTGACTTTTTGCAAGCAGAATTTCCATAGGACACCTGGTGAATTGAGGTCGCAGTCAGTCGAAAGATCAGAAGATTGATTTAAAATCGAAACTTTTTGATGTGTTTTTATAACGGGTGAATAGTTGTCCGTTCGTAATTTTGCAGCGTTAAAAAAGGTATATTTCTCTGAGAAAATGTGGATTGGATTAATATTAAGGTAATGATTAAAAAAGGTTTATTGATCTTGATGTTTGTTTTGGGAGGATTGTTGCCGCTGAGAGCACAGACGGTGGCCTTAAAGACCAATACCCTGTTTTGGTTTGTTGCATCGCCGAATCTTGGAGTTGAGACCCGGCTTGCCCCCAGATGGAGTATGGAACTGACGGGCGCCTATAATCCCTGGACGTATAAGGATGACAAGAAAATGCGTTTCTGGCTGCTCCAACCTGAGGCGCGGTATTGGTTTTGTGAAACTTTCGAAGGTCATTTTGTCGGTCTGCATCTTCATGGTGCCCAGTTTTTTGGCGGTTTCCGGGAGAAACGCTATGACGGTTATCTGGCAGGAGGCGGTCTGACGTATGGTTACGACTGGATCCTTTCTACGCATTGGAATCTGGAAGTTCTGGTCGGGTTGGGCTATGCCCGTCTGTGGTATCGGGAAAGTCCGCGCATACCTTGTCTGAAATGTTATGAAAATAAGGTCCGTAATTATTGGGGACCGACCCGGTTGGCGCTTACGTTGTCTTATGTGTTTTAATTTTCTGGGTTTATGAAATTCAAATTTGTTTCTATATTATATCCGGCCTTCTTTTCTATGCTATTGGCCGGTTGCGCGACGGTCAAGTCCGACCGTCAGGTCTATGTATCTCCCGTCCGGACGCTGACCCCCGACAGTTTGTCGTCGGTTCAGGTCGATGTGACGGTTCATGTTCCCGAAAAAGCTTTTTCCCGACGCAGTCGCCTGATTGTGGTGCCTCAGCTGATGCAGCACGACCGGATGCTGACTGAGCTGACGCCAATGGTGCTCGACGCACCCATTTATCTGAAAAAGATGGCGCGTCGGCAAAAGCTGGAGAATTATCACGACCCGTATGCTCGATGGGCTCAGGCTGTTGAGCGTAACCGAGCCTACGATCTGGTCTATCGCGAGCGGGTGTTCGTGCCCGACAGCGTTTGTGCCGGACGGATTGTAGCCGTACTTTCTGCCGACGGTTGTGGCTCCTGCGGGGTGGTGGATACGGTTGATGTAGCCTACATCAGCAATTTGCCTAATCTTATTGAACCGAAAAAGTCTCTGCAGCTGAACTGGATTGAACCGGAGTTTGTCATCCGGCCCAAGGTGATGAAGGGGCGTGGCGAGGCCTTGCTTCAGTTTGTGATTAACCGTTACGATATCAATCTGACTTTGGGACAGAATCGTGAGGAAATGAACCGCATGCTGGGCACGTTGCAGGAAATCGTCAACGACACCTTGGCAACACTCAACAGTGTCAGTATTTATGGTATGGCATCGGCTGACGGACCGTTTGTCTTCAACACGACCTTGTCGCGCAACCGGGCCAATTCAGCCCGAAAATGGCTGGAAAGCCAGTTGAACATCAATCTGGAGGACAACATCCGATTCTCCATCGGTTCGCGTCCTGAGGGGTGGCTTCCGGTGCTCGAAGCCATGAGAGCCGACCGGCATTCCGATACGCTTCTGGTGAAGAATATTTTGGATAGATACAATGCCGAGAACGATGATGTGGCCGAACGCTATATCCGTCGCCTGGCCTGCTGGCCGGACATCCGGGCCAAGTATCTGCAGAAAGACCGTAAGGTGGAGTATGAGTACACTTATACGATCAGGAGTTTTACGACTGACGAGGAACTATTAGCAGTATATGAGACACGCCCCGATGCGTTCAACGAAGAAGAATTGCTGCGTGTGTCTACTTTGAAACAGACACCCGCAGAGAAGAAAGAAGTTTATCAGACCATTCTGAAGTATTTCCCTGAGTCACAGGTGGCAGCAAATAATCTGGCGGTGCTTTATCTGCGCGAGGACAATCCCGAAGCAGCTGAAGAAGTGCTTGACCGTCTGAAATCCTATTCGCCCGAGTTGTTGAATACCCGCGCTGCGGTTTATGTTTACCGGAATGAGCAGGAGAAGGCTATCGAATTGCTGCGTGAGGAAACCGAGCTGCCGGAGGCCCGCTATAATTTGGCTTTGCTGAAAGCCCGGATGCGTCAGCTCGACGAGGCATATGCGCTGATTTGTAATTATACGGATGTGAATGCGGCCATCATCGCTCTGAGTGTGGGACATACCGATGAGGCCGGTCGCATGATGGAACAATGTGAGGAAGTGTCGCCGTTAGCGGAATATGTCCGGGCGCTGATTTCAGCCCGGCAGGAGAATATAACCGGTTTGTGGGAGCATCTTCGTCCGGCTGTTGTAGAGCCGAGGTTTCGGTTGCGTGCCGTTATCGAACCTGATTTCCGGCCTTATCGTATGGAAGAAGAGTTTCTGAAACTGACGAACGAAGGAGGTGATCATGAATAAGCAAATTTCGGCGAAACTGCTTTTGCCGTTATTGGTACTGTTGTTGGGCGGCTGTATCCGCGATCATATTCAGGACTGTCCGCCGTTGCAGATAACCTTGACGGTGAAGGATAAAAACTATTTCAATATTGACGATGCCGTGAAGTTGGGGCTTGCAGAACGTAAGAATGAGAATCTGCCGTTCCGGGAGTATGTCCAGACACTTTATTATCGGGTGAACGATAAAGAAGGTCGGATGATAGCCGAGCAGAAAACCACGCCTGTAACCAATGATGCCTTGACCGAAGAGATTGTTCTGCCGGTATCGCTTCCTTATGGCCAGTATACCGTTTCGGTCTGGGGAAACCTGCAGAGCGATGAACCGTTGGACGAGAATGCTACTCATGCTGATCTGGAGGCTGTCGGAGCTGCCCGGAACGATATCTATCTGGCCAGTGCTACATTTGATTATCAGTATGGTGCCGAACTTTACACTTTAGGATTGGAACGTGCCAAGGGGAACCTGTTGATCAAAGCAGAGGGTATTCCCGACAACATTAATTTTTCGATGAAGACAATCGATGATATCTTCAGTACGGTGACCAACGACTTTGAGTACAGCGATCTGACTCAGGTCTCTACGGAGCTGGAATGGGAGGTAAAAAACGAAATTCAGTCGGAAACGCTGCTTTGTCCGTCGCCCGGTTATGAAGGTTCAACGCTTAGCGTGACGTTTATAGATCATGATGCAGTTCGTGGCATTCTCGGTCGGACCGCCGGGACAGGATCCATCCTGACTCCTGAAGACGTTAATATCACGATGGGCCGCAATGAAATCACCATTCTGAAATACGTCTACGATGCGCAGCAGGAGGATTTCAAGATCTATGTGCGGGTGAACGACAACTGGGAACAGTGGCACGGGATGGAATTGGATTGATTGGAGAGCAACAAATTAAGGCAGAAAAACAAACTATAAATTATTAAGAGAGATGAACAAGAAGTATTTATTCGGAATGGCGTTGATGGCGTCGATGACATTCTTTGCCTGCTCCACGGACGAATTGACCGTGAATGTGGCAGGACCGGATTCGGAACAGGTGGCGGAAGCCGATCAGGTGATTTCGCTGCAAGTGTTTAACGGAGGTGATGGCCTGACTACGCGTGCCGGCCGTCCGCTGTATGGCGCTGAGGCCAAGCATTCGATCGATAAGGTGAAGTTGTGGATTTGCGATAACACCGACAACGAAGTGGTTTACGTGAAGGAGTATACTGACTGGCAGACGAATGGTTCGGTAGAGGATTATAATAACGGACGCCAGACGGAGTTGAAACTGACGGGCGATGACCGTCTGAAGAATGGCAGTTATACCATTTATGCTGTGGGTTATCACACAACTTCAGATTACGATCTGACCCAAATTGAGGCTATTACGAAGAGCACGGCAAATGCACCAATGACGTATACCTCCAATACGGTTTTGGCTAAGAAAGCTGATAAGGAAACAACTCATGGTGAAGAAGTCTTTGCCGGTTCGGTAGAACTGACCGTGACCGAAGGGAAAGGTTTTGAGCAGGCCGTTGTGCTGAACCGTCAGGTGGCCGGTGCGTTTGTCTACGTCAAGGATATTCCGTTTATGGATGGTGCGTCCCGTTATCTCCGTCTGGTTGCATCAAATCAGAACAAAAAGCTGGTTTTAGGTCAATTCGCAAATACCGACTGGGAAACGAACGGGGGCGCTGGTACGGCTGCCAAATATGTGGTCAACGGAATGGAAGCAACATCGGCTCCGTATGAGATCTGTAATATCGATTTGAACAACTGGTTCAAGACGCTGGTGGATAATAATGACGATGGTCTGATTGATGCGACAGTTGATGAAAATCCGAATGACGGAGTTTATCCCGCTCAGGGAAACAACTGGAAGAATCCTTATCAGGAAAGTAATTCGTCAAGTTATCCGACATTCCGCAGAGGTTCTGTTTTTGGAGGTGCGTTTATCATTCCTTTTGCCCGTACCGATGCACAGACCTTGCAGTTGCAGCTGACTGATGAGCATGGTCAGGAATTGCTGAGCTGGAACATCAACCTGCCGGTAACGGATCTGCAGATTACAAATGGTAAGCATGTGACTTACTGGGGACAGGATGCTACTACTACGGCATGGGGTTGGTTGTCTTTTGCTCAGGCAGAGGATAAGAATTCTTATAGCTTGGTGCGCAATCATTTGTATGGTGTCGGCAATCGTACGATGGATAATCCTGGCTTTACGCCCGATCCGGAAGATCCGAATAAAAAGCCGGTGGATCCGGTAGATCCGGACGATCCTTCAGATCCAGATCCTGAGAATCCGGACCCAACCGATCCGGACAATCCTAATCCCGATCCGGGCATTGACAAACCGGAGTCGTTGGATAATAAGCAGGTGCTGATTCTGCAGGTGAATGATAATTGGGAGATTATCCACGATATGGAACTTGATTAATTCGTAGTACTCATCGGTGTTTTTGAATTAAAATCAAAATTAATTGACTTGTTTTTGTAATTCCTTTCTGCTGCAAATCCCATAATTTTGCAGCAGAAAGGGATACAGAATAGATTCAAAGAAAACATGTTAATAGAACAAATAATTATAAAGTGTTATTTATGAAAAAGATGTTTGTTTCAGCATGCTTGTTTGCAGCTATGGCGTTTGCGGCATGCACCACAGAAGTGATTTATGTGGATGGTGACGGCAATCCGGTAGAGAATGTCGATTTGAAAGAAGGCGAAGGCTTGTTGTCTGTAGCTGTATCCAGCACGGATGTCAGCACGCGTGACGTGCGCCCGGTGGGTAGCTCGGCTGCGGCTAATAATGTGAATGTGGTTAAGGTGTATGCCTTTTCTGCTGCTAACGATGGTGGTTCTTATACCTTTGACAATACGGTTGGGGTTAAGGCAGGTGCGAATGCTAATGTGTCAGGAGATCAGGGCGTTATTACGATAACTGTGAATAATAGTGATGATAAAGGAGAGGTCGTTAATCCCGATAATGGTGTAAATATTGAAGAGAAAGAGATTATCACTTTGACTGGTATAGATAAAGCTAAATATTATAAGTTTGTGGCAGTAGGTTATAATAATGCGGGTGATTATACTCTTACAGGTCTTACTGGTACTCCTACTTTGGGAGAATTTACTGCAACAATATCAGAAGATGCAAAAACCAATTGTTATCAGATTGCTGAGTTGTTTGCAACGCAATCTGCAACGGCTAAAAAAGGGGATGCTAAGGATTTCGGTACATTGACATTGATCCGTCAGGTTGCCGGTATGTTGGCTTATTTCAAGAATGTGCCTGCAGAGATTGGTGGTCAAGAAGTATATTTTGTTAAGGTATTTGCTAATGCCAAAACAGAATCATTCACATTCCCGGCTGCTGCAAGTGATTTGAATGGTACAAGTCAGACAAATGAAAAGACAGAGATAATGACGTTTAAAGTCCATGACTTGAAACAAGGTGTTGATGCCAATGGTTTCTATACATTTGACACAATGAATGGAACTACTTTCAGTGGTAGCAACAAACCGCTTGCAGATGGCTATGAGGCTATAGCCCCTGAAAATTTAGCTCTTGCGGAAAACAGTATTTTCGGAGCCCGTTTTTTGATTCCTTATGAAACTCATTTGGATGGTTCTTCTTCTCCTACTTCTCTTACACCTACTACGCTTACTATAGAATTGCAGGGTTCAGACGGTACTGCGTTAAGAACATTGAAAGTTAAAACGAATCAAACCTCACTACCATCAGGTGCATCTGCAGAATATTACGACATCCGTTGCAACAACTTCTACTCAATCGGTCAGAAGTATGAAACAGATACAACAGATCCAACCCCAGACGGCGGAACAGATCCAGACGATCCAATCGATTTGAGTGGAAATTCAGAAATCGTGGTACAGATCAACGATGCATGGTCTGTTCTTCATGACATGACAGTAGAGGAGTAATTGCTTCGTAAAATCAGACGATATAAAACAACACTAAATTAAACATTAACTCCCTCAGATGAATCGCGAGGCGTATCAATATATTGAGCATGTTCTTGACAGAGGTTCTTCTGGGGGAGTTTTTCTATTTTAAGGATCAAAAGAAAAGAGATGGCCGTGAGGATGTCTGCTTGTAGAATAATCCCCTGCACCAAATGATAGAGGTCATGCTTTTGCCATAATTCGATAAATAAGATAGCCATATGAATAAATATTTTGTTTGGGCATGCTTAGCCGGACTCTTTATGTGGTTTGTAACGTCCTGCTCGGAGCAGACGATGATGGATCAGGAAATCCATGCATCAGGGGAATCGCAACGCGAGGTACAGATTACTTTCCATTTGAGTGTAATTTCCGGTATGCAGACGCGTGGAGGAAGACCTCTGTATAGTTCTGAGGCCCTGCAGATGGTCAATGATATGAAGGTATATGTCTATAAGAAAGATGCTAATACCGGAAAGTTTGTATATGACGGCAAATATTATTCAATTGCAGCATTTGACAATACCGATACACCGTATGATGGTGAAGGTTATGAGACGCATTATCATACTTTAGATACGAAACTGACAGACGGAACTTATAAGTTCTTGGCCGTGGGATTGGAGAAAGGCCATGAAGAAACCTTTTCTTTTGCTCCGACAACAACGACTACGCTTGATGCAGCTGTTTTATCATTAAAATCCACGGATATTCATGCCGACGAAGCTTTTTCCGGAGTTTCCGAGGAGGTTACCGTCAGTGAAGACCGGAAAGGATTCTTTGCTCGAATCGAACTGCAGCGTGTGGTGGCCGGTGTGCTGGGCTATTTCAAGAATATTCCTTATCAGGTAGAAAACAACGGAAAAATGGTTGTTGTTAAGAAAGTCTGTGTAGAACTGCTCAAGAAAGCAACACAAGTGCGGCTTGAAGACCGCGGAGCCAGTACGGGCGGGTTATTACAGCCAGCTTCTTATTATCAGCTGTTGACCATAGATTTAAGCGGTGCTTCTTTTGATTCAGACAATAACATCTATATCAGTGACGCTGTTGGCACAGAAGGAACGCCGGTAAAAGTTGAAAATTCATTTCTGGCCGGAGGTTATGCCTTGCCTTTTGATGTGGGGGATGGACAAAAAACCATGAAATTGGTGTTATATGGTGGTGAACCCGAAACGGCCTTGCGAACCTATAAGGTTCAGGATGAAATAAAAACTGCTGCTCCTGTTGCATTGACCGAATGTTTTTCTATCGAAGCTGATCATTTTTATAGTTTAGGTTTGAAGAGCAAGGATAATGTTACAGATGAAGATAAACCAATCGATCTTTCTAAGGATCAGACCATCATGATAACGGTTCATGCCAACTGGACACAGATTCATGATTTGGGAATAGTAGAATAGAGAACTATTTTATGAGATGTTATATGGCATTTCACAAGAGGATGCATCAATATTGAAACTTGAAGAAAACCAGATTGCTAATGAAGAGGATTATTTATTGTTTCGTCGTGTTGATTCCTATGCTGCTTGCAGGCTGTGTCTCGTCGTGGGGCGATTTTCCTGCCAACAGCGAGAAAGAAGCACAGGAAATTTTAGTGAACTTTACAGCAGACCATCGTGTGGATACACGTACATCACTTGTTGGCTCCGATCCTATGCAACATGTGACATACGTGCAGCTTTATGTATTTAAACATATGACAGACCAAGATGATGCGGTCTGTATTGCCAGTAAAAATGTGGGTTGGAAACAAGAAGTTGGGGAAACTATGTCGCAAGTTTATAACTTTGATGCCGATTTACAATCGAATGCTACCTATACATTTTTGGCTGTAGGATTAGATGAGGCTGCTAAATCTGGTGGAAAGGGTTCGGATTTGACTTATGGTTTGCCTGAAGCTATTACACCTGGAACTCTACTTTCACAAGCCTCGGCTGTTTTAGCCTCAGGTAGAACTACCGACGACATTGCGCAGTCGGAATTGTTTGCCGGATCAGCTCAGTTCACCTTCTCGCAGGAATCAAACAGTACAGTTAATATATCTCTGTATAGGCGTGTAGCCGGATTGATGCTTTATATTAAGAATCTTCCTCCAACCACCGGACATGTGGATGTAGCGCTCTATCAGGAGCAGAATACAGCTGTTACATTGATTCCTAAGACAGGAGGAGAAGACTATGGATGGAAAGAGGATGGTCGTTCGTCGGGCAGTACATTGCTGAGCATTCCGGCAGAAAACATTTCTGACGGGCAGGCCGAAAAAGGCGTTTATCTGCTTCCGGTAGCAGCACCATCGTCTGTTGCTACACTCAGACTAAAGGTCTACGACACAGCTGGACAGTGTATCTATGACAAAGAGATACACGACAATCAAAATATTTCATTTTCATTGCGGGCTAATCATTTTTATCGTATAGGAACAAAAGAGGAACCTGTAGATTTTAATGATCCGAAGCCTGTTCAGCTTATTGTGGACGCTTCTTGGGAAGATATTTATGATATAACAGGAAAATAATAATTCATGATGCATTTGCGAAATTTCTATTCAGTTGTTTTACTTATGTTGCTCGTCTTGACTTCTTGTCAGAACGAAACAGTTACAGAACAGAATCGGTATGCCCTGGTGAGTATCAGTGTACCTGTAAATAAGACAGCTTTTCGGGCATTGCCGCCCACCAGTGGAGGAGCGATGTTGCCCGGGGAGACGCGGGTGGATTGCGTCCGGCTGATTTTGCTTCGTCGTCCGACCGGTTCTTCGGACGATTTTACATACTATGACAGCGACAATAATCAGGGAGCAGGCATTGTGCTTACCAGTTATACTCCAGAAACAGAAGCAGACGGTAACCAACGTCGGTTGTTTACTCATCGTGTCCGTCTGGAGCTCAATTGTGAATATAAAGCTGTAGCCTTAGGCTATAGTTCACGGGATGATGGTTCGAAAGCAACACTGGACGGACTGTTTTGTTCCGGACGTTATGAAGAAAATATGTTTACGGTGCCTTTGACCGATGGTGTGACCACGCTTTCCGGGCTTGAATTTAAGCTGAAACAAATACTGGGAGAGTCAGCTTTAAAGCAATTGGGAACAGCAGAATTGGATATGCCTTATGGTACGAAGGGAATAACTTCGCCATCCTATGATGTGACACCGTTTTATGTGTTTAATGAGAATCTTCCGGATGGTGGTGGAATTTGGGATGATTCAGAGTATTCAACCGGTATTGCAATCTCAACAAACACATTTCTGTCCAAAGTTTGTGTTCCAGCTCCTGAGCTATATTATGCTATATGTACCAATAAGGATGGAAATGAAATTTTGTCGGCAACAGATACGGGGATAACAGGAGTGTTGTATCGGGGAATGGCGAGAGTGCAGGTTGAGGTTCCGGTTGATGGAAATAATAATGTTAAATGGATTGCATTGTTGGCAAATAATGTCAATACGGTGTCTGGATTGAGTTCCTATGATGATTTTCATGATGCAAATACTCCGGTGAAACCGCTTGAACCGATTCCGGGATTTGAACAATATACTTTGCTTTCGGTAGCCCAACCTGTAGGCGGTAAAGTTACGCTTCAGGCTTATGTTTTGCCTACTGTAACTAATCTGGCAGCAATCGCTTATGGTGATTTTGACTCTGATAATAAAATGGAACATTCTTTCTTTCCTATAAATACCGAGGCATATACTGAAGGCGATAATGCAACTGGTGTTATCACGGTGATCACTGACGGAGATAAATTTAATTTCAAGAGGAATAAGTTCTATAAAATTACATATAATTCTTTTGACGATTTAGTGTATTGAAAAAATATTCTGGAAATATGAAATATAGATTGTTATATCATTTTCTATTCTTGTTTTGTGTCGTAGCTGTAAGTGCGCAGAGTGTGTATGAGAGCCGTGTTTCCGGTTCGAGTCGTCCGGTGTGGCAACAGACAGATCCGAATGGAGCATATTATTTGGAGAATAGGAGGGCGTTGACGGGGACTGGATGTAGTATAAATCGTATTATTCAACAAGTAGATGTCCTTGGTGGAATAACTGGGCTAAATAATCTTTTGGATGAAGACTTGAATAATTCTGCAAGTTTTCCAAAATTAGTTGGCATTAATGCACTTTATACTCCGATTATTGGTATACGAGATACAAGGAATTATTATGCGGCGGGAACAGAAGCCGGATTCTGTATCGAGGCTTCTAACGGTGAAAGTCTTTTGACCCTTGATGTGCTCAATGCGTTAGGTATCTCTGTATATAAAGATGGAGAATTATTGGAAACAATTAATGTTTCTTCTGGTGATGAGTCCGGTTTGCTAGGCCTTTCTCTGATTAACTTTTCAGGTTCGGAATCATGTGCATATCTGACGGTAAGACCAACTCGGGATTTTGATGAGATTTGTTTGACCAACGTAAGTGTTGCAGATATTGGAGTAGGTGAGAACCTTAGGATAAAATATGCTTTTGTTGGGGGGCCAAAGGAGATTAAGTTGACTGAAGAAGGAATAAAAAGTATTGACAGATATGAATTAAAATTGACAGCTAAAGCTTGGAATCCTATATTATTGGGTCTTCCTATTCCAATAAATGCTTCAGAACTTATAGATGAGGATACAGATAATAAAGTTTCGATAACTCCTATATTGTCTGTTGCATATCAAGGAGGTGTAAAAATAAATTTGGAACCAAATCGAAATGATTCTAATCAGGATGAAATATTCGATGCAGGATGTGAAGTTGGTTTTAAGTATATTAATACAAGTATTTTGGATATAGGATTAGGAAGTACAATAAGTATTGTATTGTTTGATAAAAATGGAAAAGAAACAGAGGAAAAAATAATTTCAAGTAGTGTTTTAGGTGTAGGCATAGCTAGTACTGGTGTTGGATTTGTTTCTTTAATAGCTTCAAAACCATTTTCTTCTGCAGAGCTTAGATTTTATACTGCTATTGCAATACAAATAGAGGAATTAGGTGTCTATTACGGATATGTCCGGGAAGCCCCAGAAGTTTCTCATCAATGTCCAATCAACCCCACAATGAATACCAATATCTGTGATGACGAAGAAACCTATACCTTAAAGGCAGATATGTCGGTAACGTGGAGTGTTGCGTCTCAACCGGATGAAGCAAACGTAACACTGTCGCCGTCAGAAGGAACAGAATGCCAGGTTTCAGACATGACAATACCGGGAGAATATGTGTTTGCTGCTACGGCACCGGATGGTTGTGTTGAGTATGTAACCATAAAGAAAGGAAACCTATTTGAAGGGGAAACCGAATGTGGTACGGGATTGGTTAATATAGATGGAGAAACTCCGGATTATGAACTCTCTACGGATATCTATGAAACGAGCGGTTCTTTGATAACAATTAACGATATTGACAATAAGGAGAACATACTGAACGCTAATATTGACGATTATGCGGAATATATAGGAGGAATTTCCATTGCCAATGATTTGCGTATCATCGGTGTCAAGAAGACTGGCGGCGGAACTATATCTGACGGGAAAACAGCCATCAGAGCCGGATTTGTTGTGGAATTTCAGTCAACAGGACTTGACTTGGATTTGCTGGAGTTTTTCCAGATCAGATTATATCATAATGGCGAGAAAGTTTTGTCGGAACCGATAGACAACAGCGACGTACTTGGTGTGGGGCTGATTGGTTCTGAGAAAACGCAGAAGGTGCGTTTCAGTGTAAACGTACCGGCAGGGACTCAATTTGATGAAATGATGCTGTGGCGTTCGGGTATTCTGAATCTCAATTTGTCGAACTTGAAAATCTATTATCCTTTTATTGAACAGGAAACGGACAATTGTGGCGATCCGATTGGCTGCAGCACAACGCTGGTTTCAGCGGGTACAATAGGCGCATGTTGGAATGCAGACGCGACATTTACGGCTGGTGTGGCCAGTGTTGTTTCTACCATCAACAATATGAGTAATTTTGTGGATGATGATATGGATACCTACATGAGCCTGATACAGGTTTTAGGAGCTGATGGAAAGGTTTTCGCTGTAAATATGGGCAGAAATATGGAAGCGAATCATCAGTTGGGCATTGTTATAGACAAGACAACCTATCTGGCAGGTGTGGGTCTGATAGACTGGCTTACGGTAGAGACCTTTAAAAATGAAATGTCAACCGGAGAGACGTTTTCGGATTGGAAAGTTCTTGGAGTCAACGCTATCGGCTATGGAGATAAAAGTATCCTGCTGATGACGCCAAAGCAGGAATATGACGAAGTGCGGATTACGGTGGCAGGTGTCAGTGCCTTGGGGGATCAGGCTATACAGAAATTTTACGGCATGTTTGTCCGTAGTGATATTGACGGTGACGGTATTCCCGACTGCAAGGATCCGCAAAGTTGCGGAATTATGGTGGATAACGTGACGGCTGACCGGATTTGTGAGGGAAATGACTTGAATATCACCCTTCAAGTGTCGAATGTGACCGCTGGTACGGAGATATCATTGATTTTTGCTGATGGTTCAAAGCTTAATGGAACGGTTACGGTGACTTCCGATGGTGAAGTGACCCACAAATTGACTGGAGAACAGACTAATGGTCAGGCTGGTCGTTATCTCTTATCTGTAAAAGCAGGAGAAAAGTTGCTTAAACAGATAAATCTGGATATATATCCGTTGCAGACTGAATGGAAAACAGATGCTGCCAGTACAAACTGGAATAACTGGGACAACTGGACCAGAGGGGTGCCTTTCTGCTGTACAGATGTGGTTATCCCCGGCGGTGCGTCCTGCTATCCGGTTCTGTCCTATAGCTTGTCTAATCCGTCCTGCTGCAATAATATTCATTTTGAACCGGGAGCACAAGTGGTGAATTCGCCAGAACTGGCATATAGCAAGGCGTGGGTAGAGACTGAATTTAATCCGAACCGTTACTATCTGTTTTCGGCACCATTGAAGGAAATGGTGACCGGGGATATGTTTGTTCCAGCTGCTATGAATGGAATACATACTGCTGATAAGTTTACAGAACTAAATGGAACAACAAGTCCGGAGAACCGTTTCAATCCCAGTGTATTTCAACGTGTATGGCAGTCTGCGGTGGATGGCAAGGTGCTTGCTTCATCTCCGAGTTCTTTTGAAAATACAATAACAGATACGCAACTGAATGTTCTTGAAGGAGAATGGTCGAGAAATTTCAATGCTGTGGCTCATTCGTATAAAGCAGGAAATGCAGTCTCAGTCTGGGTGGATAACGGAACGCTGCCTGAAAATACGTTGTTCCGTTTCCGTTTTCCTAAAGAGCATACTTTGTATCATTATTATTCAGATATAGATCAGACGGAATTGGGAGAAGAAGCTGTTTCACGTAATGCTGATAATATAGGTCGATTTATTTATGAAACGGAATCAAAAGAAACTCCATTTACGGCTTATTCTGGTTCCCAAAAATGGAACTGGTTGGAAGAACCGGGTCCCGGAACCGGATTGATCACACAATGTCTGGATGTTGCTGTAGAGAAAGATGCGGATGAAACATACAGTAATACTTTTCTTGTGGGTAATCCTTTCCTGTCCTATGTAAATATAGAGAGGTTCTTGGAAGAAAACGCAGATAAGGTAAGTGAGGTCAGGCTGTATAACGGAAATACTACGGAGGCGGTAGTGGCAGCTGCGGATGGAAGTTTTATTACGAATGCTACTTCTCAAGCTACCACAGGAATGATTGCACCGATGGAAGGGTTTTATGTAAGAGCACGTGAAGGTTCAACATCTGTGAGTGGCGGAAAAGAAACATTGGTTTTGCGTTTTACTCCGCTGATGCTGGAACAGAAAAATGAGGTGCCGGCAGCTTTGAAAGGATTTGAACCTTCTTCTGAGTTGATGCGCCTTACTGTTTCTTCAGCAGATTATAGCAGTAGTATGGTTATTGCTCCGGCTGAAAAAGGAGCTAAATCAGAATTATTGCTGGATGGAGAGGCTACTCCTGCACTGGCGCTGTTTGCTGCGGATCAGGATCAGGCCTGCGATGTGTTAAGTACAGATGCCGATGTGGTTCCACTCGGTTTTATGACGCCACATGCTGAAACGGTAACACTTTCCGCAACAGGAAATACGGAGGGATGGCTAATCCGCGACCGGATTAGCGGAAAAACGAAGTCCGTTGCAGAAGAAATAAAGATTAAAGTTGACGGTACTTCTGTGGGACGATATGAACTGGTTCGAAATCAGGATCAGATAGGCTCGGATCAGACGGCAGCAGTAATCGTTTCCTCCCGTAATGGAAGGATTCATGTACTGTCACCGAATTCAGAAATCCGTAAGGTCATAGTTTATGATTTGAATGGACAAAATCTTTGTAACCGCCCGGTTTCCGGCAACGAGGTGGAACTGACCACTTTGGGAGGTATCCGGATCGTAGAGGTCTTTCTTGAATCGGGAATAAGTTTTAGAACGAAAATTCTGGACTAAGAAATCTGAGAAACAGAAAAAGGTGATGTTAAACAGAAAACAATCATTATAATGAAAATAAGCAATTTGATATATCCGGTTTTGGCTGTTTCGCTGATGTTGACTGCTTGCAATGAGTCATCATTGGAAGATAATGGAGGTGGTAACAAAGCAAAAGAACAGAGCTTTACCGTGGTTGTGGAAAGCGTAGGAGAATTGTTTACCGGTGGCGAGGGGGTGGTATTACAACAGGCATCCACACGGCGACCCATATCAAGTGTGACGCCTACGCAAACTTTCGATAAACTGGCACTATTGATCGTAGAATACAAAAGTCCTGCAAAGGTGGTCTATAAAAAGGTGATCGATGGCTGGAGCAATCCAAATAATAAAGCCAGTATACCTTGGAGTACGGAGAACGGGCAGGGCCGTTATGCCACCATTCGCCTGACAGGTGAGGAATGTCTGGAAGAAGGAAAAACTTATATGGCTTATGCTATTGGTTATCAGACCGGAACTTATGGCGAATACGAACCTTTTCAGCATGTGGAAGTAGGTGACAATTATTTACGTACGGAGATAGCCACTGTACCCGATGGTGGTTTTGCCGAAGAGGTTTTCGCCGGAGCGGAAATATTCTTCGTGCAGGATGGAGTCATTCTTTCGAAAACCAGTGAGGATGCCGAATTGCAACATGGACTGATGGTTGCCCGGCGTCAGGTGGCTGGTACGTTCGGTTATTTTACGCATGTTCCGGTGGTAGTCAACGGTAAACCTGTGGCCCGTTTAAGACTGGTGGCCACGAAACGCAATCAGACGGTGATTTTCGGAGGATTCCGCGGGGTTGATGATTCGTTTGACTTTCATAAAGACAACGTTATTAATGGAATGAATCCTCGGACGGACTATGACTGCATGCTGGCCGGATCGCAGCATAAGGATGCTTTCTCTGTATATGAAATCGATTTGTGCAAATGGTTTCCCGGAAATACAGAAAATCCGCTGTTGCCACTGGACAAAAACGGCGACGGCTATCTGGATCAACTGGACAGCAACTGGAAAACGGATGAAACGGCTTATCCGAAAGGTACAATTTCGTTGCCACGGGGTACTGTTTTCGGCGATCGGTTCTGGATTGCAGTGGCGATGACACAGGAAGATGTTGTGGCCGGAATTCCGACCTTTCAGATGCAACTGCTGGATGCTGACGGGGAAATCCTGAAGTTCTGGGATGTTGTCTTGAGAAATTATGAAACGGCTGGCGAGAATCGTACTTTGGTGTCTTTACCTGACGGACCAGAAGCCCGGACTCAGATTTCTGAACTGGAAAATATTGATACGGAAACGTGTTTTAGCGTGGTGCGTAACAGATTGTATACAATGGGCGTGAAAAACCAGTCGCAGAGTTATGGAGAAGATGAACCGATAGATTTGGATTCGGCAGAAGTCTTGGTCTTGGACGCCCGTCATGAATGGCAGATACAGAATCTGGTCATTTTTAATTAGTTCTGCTTTGACTATAAGCGCATCCTGGCTTCTGAATGCAAGGGACAGGATGCGCTTTCATTATGGATCTACTCTTCGGACGACTGTTCCAACCATTCTTCTAATTCTTCCTGCGTAGCCAGCGGATTGTCGGTGTAAATGGCCTTGATGATTCCTGTACGGTCTACGACATAGATAAGCGGAACCGTATCATATGCAAACAGACTGTAGACGCGGCTGTCTGTCTGTGCCGCATAGGGTAGGGAAAGCTCATGCTGTTTCCAAAAATTACCGACAGACGCATCTGACTCGGACCGGCTGATGCAGAGGAATAGCCAGTTGCTGTCGTTCTGATGATTCAGGTAAACAGCGTTCAATATGGGAAGCTCTTTCTGGCAGTCTTTGCATCCCGTGTGAAAAAATATAATGAAGGCGTTTTTCCCTGACAGGTCTTTTTTGCTGATGGTATCCCTGCCGGAAGTGATGACTGTAAAGTCGGGTATGGAGTCTCCAACAAGGAGTTTGCTTCCCGACGGGCCGTCAGGAAAAGATTCGGAGATACAGGAGCTGAATGCCCATACGAAGAGTCCGGGCAGAAAGATTTTTTTCCAGAATTGGAGCTGATGTTTGGATTGCATGATCATGATTTTACGCGTCTGTGATCCGTTTTTATAAAATGCAGGACAATTTCAAACAAAACAAATTCAAAAAGTGCGGGCAGGTTTTCCTCCTGAAAGAGTTGCTATGGCGCGGATTCTGATGTATCATTGGGAGGAGTCTGAAAACGTGATGTTCCAGTCTGCCAACACCATACTCATGACTTCGCCGTAGTTTTTGGTGCCGGATGTGATCTTGTTGCCTTTCAGATACCAGTTATAGAACATGTCTTGTATGGCTCCTATGGTGGGGCTGTAGCGTTCCTGCCAGTATTGGTTTCGTGTCTGGGCCTGGAGGAGTATTTCAGGACGAATGGAAGCGGTCCATCGACGATAGGTCTCTGTATCGAGCAACCGTCGGGCTGTTGATGCGGCGTAAGGCAACAGACCGAGATAACCGCTGTAACGAATGATGGGAACGGATGCACCAGTGCACGAACGATAAGCCCAATAGTTTGCTTCAGCTTCACTGCTGACACCCGATACGTGGCTAAGTTCATGCGCATAGGTGAATGGATATTGACTGGCAGGCAGTACTTCGTTGAGTTGCATTTCACAGAAGAATGGTCCCATATAGCCCATGACGCCTACACTGGAATAGAGTTTGTTGAACCATAGTGATTTGGGGCGAACTTCCCTTGATGTCCGGCAGAGGCCGTATCGGAGCGGCAACGTGTTGAATATGCGGTGCAACTGCGCCTGCCAGAGTTCGGTCTCCACTTCTGTCGGCAGGCGGGTGGCTTCCGTCCGTATGGAAATACTGTCCTGACCGATGGCGGACCCGGGATATGCGGCCTGATAGCTTTCGTTCAATTGGGTTGCATAGTAGGTCAGAAAATGGCGGAAACTGTCTTCATGATAGGCCGCCGGCCGAATGTCCGCCCGTTCAAAATAGGAAGAACGGAAGTAGTTCAGGCCCCAGCCCCAGTAGAACCAGACATAGAGCCATAAAATACCTTCACCGATCAGGAGCAGTGCAGCGGATATTTTCTGTTTTTTTTGAAAGACCCTGAGCATACAGAAGATAAGGCCGAAGAGAACCACCATGGCCAGAAGCTCTTCGCAGGAAAACGGGATCCATGCGGTCAACGTCTGGAATACGGCAGAGAGGATGGGATAAAGGTTTTGTGCATACCATTCGCCCAAACCGTCTATGATTTGGGCGGCTATGACCAGTGCCGCCATCAATATGGCGATGGAACGGCGGATCAGGTGCTTTTTGTTTCCGGATTTCTTGTGGGCAGATGGTATCTTTTGTAGCATTAGCATGTTAGGTGTGAAAAAAGGAAATGATACATCCCGGAATGGAAGGAAAAGCCCGGGGACGTGTCGTCCCGGGCGGAGCATCTAATGTCGGTGAGGATGCTCACCAATCAAGGTTAAAGTTCGTCGGGCGACCATTTCTCTTTCCAGGGGATGATGAAACGTTCGCCTTCCATTTGTAGCGGTAGCCAGATGTAACGGCCGTCAATGGCATTCTGTGGCGTCCAGCGGTCGCCCATGTAAATGAATTTACCGGGTTTACCGGCAATGGGCAATATGTAGGTGCTTTGGGAGTGATAAGTTGTTGCGGAATCGGCATCAACACAAGGATTTCCAAGTTCTTTCCACGGACCGAAAATGGAGGTCGCTACAGCCGAGCGTGCTGCATTTGGTGCCCATCCTGTGCATCCGGACATCATCAGATAGTACTTGCCGTCATGTTTAAACATGGCCGGTGCTTCCATAAAACGTCCGGCGAAGAAACGGGCATAGATTCCGTTATGGTCCGTATAGTCGTCTGTCAGTTGAGCGATATGCAGCGTGCTGTTTTCTTCCGAAGAGTAGATATGATAAGCCTTACCGTCTTCGTCTACAAACAGATTCATGTCGCGTGCCATTTGTCCACCGGCAAGATCGCGTTTGTGCAGATTCAGGGAGTCGGGATGTTTCGGCAGGTCGCCTCCTGAGTAAGGACCCTCATCTTTGGGTAATGTTTTTCGTTTCATTTCTTCAGAAACATTCATGGCCCATTTCCCGGCATTGATGCGTCCGGCGCGGATAAACTGATAGGGGCCTGTTGCCCGGTCGCTGACGGCAACGCCGCTTTGGGCTCCCCCGTAACCTACTCCTTTGGGTTCGAGATGGAACCACATGACGTATTTCTTGGTCTTGGCGTTATAAATCACTTTGGGCCGTTCCAGAATGCAGCCTTTTTCGATCGGGCTTCCGGAACCTTCCGGGGCCACGGCCAGCGCTATGCCTTCATCTTTCCAGTGACAGAGATCCGTTGAGGAGTAGCAATGAACGCCGACATTGGCTACGTTGCCGCCGGTGCCTTCTGTCTTATGCTCGCCGAACCAGTAGTAGCGCCCGTTGTCATAGAGAAATCCTCCGCCGTGTGCATTGATATGGATGCCATTATTGTCGGGCCAGATGGCGCCGGGGATAATATAATTATCGACTTTGTTTTGAGCCTGGTTGCTTAAGGTAAAAGTGCAGGCGAGCAAAAAGGTTATGGCTCTAAGATATTTGCTGCCAGATGGTTTCTTGAGTTTTTTCATTTTGATAGGAATAAAAGGGGGTTCGGTTGTAGATTCCGCCTGCTGAGGTTTCCGGAATAACAGACGGTATCAATATGCTGCAAAAATACATTTTTTATGGCATTTGCAGGTATCTTTTAGCATAAAAAAAGAGGATGTATCCGCTGATACGCCCTCAACAAACAAAATAATAAATTTTCAATTTTAAAGTGCGGAACTTCCTCAGCTCGGCTTCGTTTGATTGAAATGTTCTCGTAAGCAACAAGCGGAAAATCCAGTTTGCGAAGGATAATTTGTCGCAATTTGTTACCCTTTTACATTAGCAATCTTTTACCTTAATTTCTTTTAATCTTGAATCTCTATCCTGATAATTATCCTTTAAATCGTTCTTTCTTACTGCAAAAGTAAAATTTTGAATGGCCCGAAACAAGAAATTAAATGGTTTTATGGTATAAAATCCTGATTTCTTGATATAAATCAACAAAGAACCCCTATTTTTGCAGATATTTAAAACAATTGTCATACTAATGTAAAAGAACGTGAGTACATGGAAGAAAAAAAAGAATTGATTTACGGTCTGGAAGACCGTCCGCCCTTGAAGGATGCCTTGTTTGCGGCCATACAGCATTTGCTGGCTATTTTTGTTGCGATCATCACGCCGCCCCTGATTATTGCCGGTGCCATGAAACTGGATTTGGAGACGACTGGTTTTCTGGTCTCAATGGCTTTGTTTGCGTCCGGAGTCTCGACATTCATTCAGTGTCGTCGTATCGGTCCGTTGGGGACAGGATTACTGTGTGTCCAGGGAACGAGCTTTTCGTTTATCGGTCCGATCATCGCTGCCGGACTTACGGGTGGGTTGGCCAGTGTGTTTGGAGCCTGCATGGCTGCTTCGGTTGTTGAAATGGCCATTAGCCGGGTTCTGAAATATACACGCAAAATTATTACGCCACTGGTATCCGGCATTGTAGTCACCCTAATCGGTATGAGTCTGATTAAAGTCGGTATTTCAGCTTGTGGCGGTGGAGCTGCGGCTCAGGCGAATGGCACCTTCGGGTCTTTGCAGAATATCGGTCTGGCAGCTTTGGTGCTGGTGCTTATTGTCATTTTTAACCGCAGTTCCAATCGTTATCTGCGCATGAGTTCCATTGTTATCGGGTTGCTGATCGGTTATGCCGTAGCCTGGTTCTTAGGTATGGTCGATTTTTCTTCTGTCCAGAGTTATGGCGGTTTTAATGTGCCTGTGCCTTTTCGTTACGGTCTGTCTTTTGACTGGTCTGCCATTATCGGCCTGGGATTGGTTTATTTGATTACGGCTATTGAGGCCTATGGCGACATTACGGCCAATTCCTTGATTTCTGGAGAGCCGGTCGAGGGCGAAAAGTTTGTAAAGAGAGCTTCGGGAGGTATTCTGGCCGACGGATTTAATTCTTTTTTAGCTGGTGTCTTCAATTCTTTTCCCAATTCCATTTTTGCCCAGAATAATGGCATGATCCAACTGACCGGTGTGGCCAGCCGCTACGTTGGTTATTATATAGCGGGCTTTTTGGTGTTGCTCGGACTCTTTCCGGCAGTGGGATTGATTTTCTCGTTGATGCCGGAACCTGTTCTTGGAGGGGCTACGTTGCTGATGTTTGGAACTGTGGCAGCAGCAGGCATCCGGATTATTGCTGCCCAGAAAATCGATCGAAAGGCTACGTTGGTGATGGCGCTTAGCTTTTCTTTTGGACTCAGCGTGGAAATGATGCCGGATATTCTGATGCAGTTACCCGAATCGGTACGCAGTATTTTTGCTTCAGGAATTACTACCGGAGGTTTGACGGCGATATTGGCTAATGCCTTGATTCGCATTAAGGACTAATCTGTATCGTATAAAAGTAATCGGTTTGAAGTCTGCCTTACCGCAAATGCTTCAAACCGATTTTTTATATAAGTGTGTTTGTGTGTTGTCTGCCAACTTGGAAAAGTAAAAGGAAGCGGAACGATTGTGTGTTCCGCTCCTTATTTTAATGGATGTTTGTCATTCTAAAGGTGTCTTTTCTGGAAAGTCCAGAGACACCTGTTTTCTTTGTCATAAGTCAACCTTATTAACCTAATAACCTTTATTACCCTTAATTTAAACAATCTTTTACCCCTAAAGCTCCTCACGGAGATTCCGGACTAATACCTTTTTCTGTTATCCTTTTTTGTTCTTATGACGTTGCAAAGGTAGATATTGTTGGCCCACACAGCAAGTATTCCAGCTATTATTTTAAAGAATAATAGTTTTTCTTGATATAAATCAATTTGGGAAGAACTTTTGTGACAGGAATGAAATAAAATTATCCGATATTTCTTTAATTGTGTTCCCGTATCGGTCTTATTCTCCCGGCGATCCGCCTGGGTTCAGTCCAATAAAAAAGCGGAACTCCGCAGAGCCCCGCTTCCTTATGTAAAATGAATGTGTTGTCATTCTAAAGGTGCTTTAAACTTCGCAGTGTCAGCACCTGTTTGCTTGTCATAAGCATGCAATAACCTTTTTAACCTAAATAACCTAATTACCTTATCTATTACCCTTAAACTTAAACAATCTGTTACCTTTGTGCTGTTCCTCACGGAGCAGGCTTTCTAATACCTAAATTTGTTATCCTTTGTTCTTATGACGTTGCAAAGATAGATATTGTTTGCCCACACAACAAATAATTCCATGATTTTTGAATAAAAAAACGGTTTTTCTTGATTTAAATCAAGAGGAATATCCGGTTTAGATCGGATCGGAATGATTTTAGCCGATCTTTCGTGTCGTGCCGTGGCGATGCACCGATGCCGGACTGGTTCCCTTGCGTCTGCGCAGATTCCCAGAGAGCGAAAATGGCCAGTTTGTGTTTCTGTAGTATATATTCTTTAGCCTTTTGCTCTTTGTGTCGTATTAATATTGTATCTTTGGGTGGATTTTTGTAGGATATGTTCGCTTATGGCAAAAGATAAGACAGTATATGTTTGCGATCATTGTGGTCAGGAATCGCCGAAATGGATCGGAAAATGTCCGTCCTGTGGCGCTTGGAACAGCTTTAAGGAAATTACCGTCCGGAAGGAATCTTCCGGAATAGGGGCGGTTGGTGCTTATCAGCCTGCACGCACTGTTCTTCCGTTACGTTCCCGGCCGGTGCCTGTCGGTGCCATCGAAGCATCGGAAGAGCTCCGTATCGATATGCATGACGCTGAATTGAACCGGGTGCTTGGTGGCGGTCTGGTGCCCGGATCGCTGATTCTTTTGGGTGGAGAGCCGGGGATTGGAAAATCCACTTTGGTGTTGCAGACGGTTTTGCGTCTGAAAGACCGGCGTGTGTTGTATGTCAGCGGTGAGGAAAGCGCGCGGCAGTTGCGTTTGCGTGCTGACCGCCTGATGTTGCACCATAAGGGGCAGAATGCGGCCGGAGGCGTCGGTTCGCTCGAAGAATCTTCGTGTCTGGTTGTCTGTGAAACAGTTTTGGAACAGATCTTTGCCCACATCCAGCAGGAAAAACCGCAGTTGGTCATCATCGATTCCATACAGACAATCATGACCGAAACCGTTGAAAGCTCGCCCGGGAGCATCACTCAGGTACGTGCGTGTGCGGCGGCTTTGCTTCATTTTGCCAAGGAAAGCAATGTACCCGTCATTCTGATCGGACATATAAATAAGGAGGGAACCTTGGCCGGGCCGAAGGTCTTGGAACATATTGTTGATGCGGTATTGCAGTTTGAGGGCGACCAGCATTATCTCTACCGGATTCTTCGAAGCATCAAGAATCGGTTTGGCAGCACTTCGGAACTGGGTATTTATGAGATGCGCCAGGACGGACTGCGCCAGGTCAGTAATCCTTCGGAACTGCTGCTCTCGGAGAGTCATGAGGGATTGAGCGGTGTCGCTATTTCCTCGGCCATAGAAGGCGTGCGTCCGTTCCTGATCGAAACACAGGCTTTGGTCAGTACGGCTGCCTATGGAACGCCCCAGCGTTCGGCCACGGGATTTGATCTGCGCCGGTTGAATATGCTGCTTGCTGTTTTGGAAAAACGTGTCGGGTTTAAACTGGCGCAAAAAGATGTGTTTCTGAATATCGCCGGCGGACTGAAGGTAACCGATCCTGCGATTGATCTTTCCGTAATTGCAGCCGTACTGAGCAGTAATGTGGATACAGGCATCGAATCGGGCATCTGCATGGCAGGCGAGGTCGGGCTGAGCGGTGAGATTCGTCCGGTCAACCGGATAGAACAGCGGGTGGCTGAGGCTGAAAAGTTGGGCTTCCGGCAGATGTTGCTTCCGCGGCATAACCTTCAAGGATTCGATACTTCAAAATTGAAAATAGAACTGGTGCCGGTACGTAAGGTCGAAGAAGCTTTGCGGGCTTTGTTCGGCTGATATTTTTTAGAAACAGAGGAGAAATATTACATATGATCAAAGAATACCAATTGCGGCTTTTGCCTGAACAGGCATATAGCGAGCAGAGCATGACACGTTATATTGCCCGCGAAAGAGGCATCGACGAACGGACTATTCAAGCCGTACGTGTTTTGAAGAAAAGCATTGATGCCCGTCAGCGTACGGTTTATGTCAATCTGGCGGTTCGGGTCTATATTAATGAACAGCCGGAGGATGATGTCTGTCAGCATACGGAATATCCGAATGTTGAAGGAAAACCGGCTGTGATTGTCGTCGGTAGCGGCAAGCAGCTTGTCTGCCTGAAACTGGAAATTGTCATCA
>artificially_reared_2__coassemble_61_pt1 | contig 78244 bp, 64 predicted proteins | sample artificially_reared_2__metabat2_low_PE_008 | metagenome-assembled genome bin artificially_reared_2 | reverse complement strand
CCGGTTTCAGTTTCCTTTGTGCTGGTAAGCTAACAAGAAACAGCACAGTCATGGCAGGAACAACAAAGGATATGAGTCTGATAAAACAAGTACTCCAGCTCAAGCAGGCCGGAGAATCCAACCGCGGTGTAAGCCGCAAGTTACCGATAGACAAGGAAACCGTCAACGGTTATGTGAATACAGTAAAAGCCAACGGATGGAACATCGGCGACCTCCTTGAGATTGACGATCCCGAGTTGGAACGGATGTTCCATGCCGGTTCTCCGGCATATACGGACAGGAGAATGGAAGAGTTCCTGATCCTGCTCCCCAGTTACAGGAAACTGCTGGCGGATCCCAAACCCCATGTAAGCCGTCAGGTCCTGTTCGATGAATACCGTGCAACCCATCCCGACGGTTACGGCAAGTCACAGTTCTATTATCATCTGAAGCAGAATCTCGTTGCGAAGAAGAATGTTACAGCCGTACTGGCCAACACCTACAGACCGAGCAAGAAACTCATGGTCTACTTTGCCGGTGACAAGCTCAACTATGTGGATGCCGAAACCGGAGAATTTATCAAGGCTGAGGTGTTTGTTGCCTGTATGCCTTACAGCGACTATACCTATGTGATAGGTGTACCTTCGCAGAATAAGGATCTACCTGGAACATCTGGGCGGTGTACCACCCATACTGACTTCGGATGCAGTTCATGAAAATACTGCTGCTGAGACAATATCCAACCCGTGTAAACCATGTTTTTTAACCCCTCGAATTCGAGGGGTTAAAAAGGGAGCAGGCTTAAACGCCTTCCCCCTGTTTCATCATAAGCGTATGTTTCCAATTGAAACCTCTAACTGAATTTGAAAGAATTCTGGTTTATAACCATTTTATAAAATGTTTGATATACCAGTTCTTCACCATCTGAGTCAGTACACAATAGGAAAACAAGATTCCGACCAACCAGAGGAAATAATCCGGGGGCAAAGGCTGCAATCCTATGACGTTCCCAAAATGGGTAAACGGGATACAAATTCCGATAGCCATAATAAGCAAAGTGAGGGTTATCACCTGCCAGGAAGCCGTGCTCTGAAAAAACGGTATCTTACGGGTTCTGATCATATGCACGATCAGAGTTTGGGAGAGAAGACCTTCTACAAACCAACCCGACTGAAACAAAGCCTGATGTTCAACAGAACTACAATCAAATAGGTACCACAGCACAAGATAAGTGATCAGATCAAAGACTGAACTTATCGGACCCATATAAATCATAAAGCGGCTCAGATCGGAAGCATCCCACTTACGCGGTTTCTTGAGATATTCGGCATCCATCCGGTCAAAAGGAATGGCTGTCTGAGATATATCATACAGAAGATTCTGGATCAGAAGGTGAACCGGCAACATGGGCAGAAAAGGCAAAAACGCACTGGCTGCCATCACGCTGAACATATTTCCAAAATTGGAACTGGCTGTCATCTTGATATATTTCGTAATATTACCAAAAGTTTTCCGACCTTCCAGAACTCCGTCGCCCAATACCATCAGATCCTTTTCCAAAAGAATAATATCAGCACTCTCCTTGGCAATATCTACCGCCGAATCTACGGATATTCCGATATCTGACTGGCGCAATGCCGAAGCATCGTTAATCCCGTCGCCCAGAAAACCGACCGTGTTTTGCTGTTCTTGCAAAAGCATGATGATTTCTGTTTTCTGTAAAGGTGTCAGCTTTGAAAAGACCGTTGTCTCCACGACAGCCTTTCTCCGTTCTGCATCCGACAGGGCTGCAAGTTCCAGTCCTGTCAGCGCATTGTTCGTCTCTATGCCGACTTGCCGGGCTATGGTCCGGACCACCGCATCATTATCTCCAGATAGAATCTTAACTTCTATGCCATTTTCCTTCAATTGCTGAATAGCCTTTGTAGCAGATTGTTTCGGTGGATCCAGAAAGGCCAGGAAACCGATAAGAACCATATCACTTTCATCTTCCACGCAAAAATCGCCGGCCTTTTCCAGATAGCTTTTATGAGCAACGGCCAGAACACGCATTCCCTGACGGTTCATTTGTTCACTGATCTGTATGGCTTTCTTTTTTAAATCCAGGGTAAAAGGCAAAACCTTTCTGTCAAATTCGGCATAGGAACAGATGTCTGCCATTTCCTCGACTGCTCCTTTGGTAATGATCTGGCGTTTGCCATTTTGCTTATTCTCCAAGACTACGGACATCCTGCGCCGGGTAAAGTCAAACGGAATCTCATCGATCTTAACGTAATTATCTTTCAGCGCATCTAAAGGCAAATCCTTGACATGAGCAAGTATCGCCTTGTCCATAAGGCTGTTTAGTCCAGTCTGAAAGAAACTGTTTAAACAAGCATGTCTTAAGATGCGCTGGTCGGCATCAGCACTGCCATCGGCGTTCATGTATTTTTCGAGGACGATCTGATCGCAGGTCAACGTACCGGTCTTGTCGGTACAGAGGATATTCATCGCGCCGAAATTCTGTATCGCGTTCAGATCCTTGACAATGGTTTTCTTCTTCGACATGGCTACAGCCCCTTTAGACAAATTCGCGGTAACAATCATCGGAAGCATCTCGGGGGTAAGCCCGACAGCTACAGAAACGGCAAAAATGAACGCCTCAAGCCAGTCTCCCTTCGTAAAACCGTTCACCAAAAAGACAAAAGGAACCATAATCAGCATAAAACGTATCAGCAAGAAACTTACTTTACTGATTCCTTTGTCAAAAGCAGTAGCAGCACGATGACCGGATATATTTCTGGCTATCGTCCCAAGGTAAGTGTGATTACCTGTTGCAATGACGATTCCGGTTGCAGAACCACTAATCACGTTCGAACCCATAAAACAGATATTAGGCAGATCCAGTACACTTCCCCGCCGACAAGACGGAGCTTTTTGCCCTACGGTCTTTTCTATCGGATCAGATTCTCCGGTAAGAGACGACTGACTAACAAACAGATCCTTAGCCTGAACGATAAGTATATCGGCCGGAATCATATCACCAGCAGCAATCTGAACAAGATCTCCGGGTACCAGTTCCGTTATGCTGATTTCTTCATCATGATTTCCCGGCCGTTTTACATAACAGGTGTTCGTTACCAGTTGCAGTAACGCTTCGCTCGACGCACTGGCTTTCCATTCCTGCCAGAAACGTAAGATGGCACTGGAAACGACCATCACTGAAATGACCATAATGGCGGTCCAGTCCTGTTCTCCCGGCTCTGCCAGCAATACGTCAAGAACAAACGAAACCAGAACCAATCCCGTCAGTACACCAATAAAAGGATTGATGAAAGCCTTGATAAAAATAGAGACAGGATTCTTTTTCTGCTCATGCGCGATCTCATTTTTCCCATAGATCAGCTGGCGTTTCTCTACCTCGTCCGGATTCAATCCAATCTGAGTGGTTCGGAAATAATTATAGACAACGGTCATCGGTTGTGCTGCCGCAAAAAAAACATGCTCGGCATGAAAATCAGATTGTACCTGATGCTTTTTCTTCTTCCACATTTTAGTTCGTTTTTACTATTGATTAACCCGATTGTTTTAACGGGACAAAAATAGATGCAGATTTCCTATAACTCGGTTAGAAATCTGTTAGAACGGTATTAGAAAATTATTAGAAACCTTTTCTATACCTTGTTACCCAATGAAGAAGAAAGGATAAACGAATTAAATATGAGGCAGTTCTACAAGAAACGTCGTCCCCTTTCCTTGCTCCGAATGAACCGTAACGTTTCCCTGATGCAGACGGATGATCTTTTGAACCAAAGCCATGCCTATGCCATGCCCCTCGATCTTCTGGTTTTGTTCGCCGCGATAAAATAAAGTGAACATGTTTTGCTTATCTGTCTCCGTAAGTCCTGTTCCGTTATCAGAAAAGCGTAAAACGGAACAATCCTGCCAATAGGATATCTGGATGAACGACATGTGATCGGCAGAATATTTGCAATTGTTCTCAATCAGATTCGAAAATGCGATGCTCAGCAAATACAAGTTGCCCTTGACCGTAATCATACGGTCGTCTTCAGCTTCTTCCTGCTCAAAAATCAGATCGACATGATAGTCCGGATGTGCTTTGAGTACCTGTTCTCTCACGTCCAGCAACAATTCGTCCAACCGTACTTCCTGCATCTTGATTTGTTCTTTCTGATAATCAGCCTTGGCCAGGTTCAACAGGCCGTCAATCAACCTGGTCATCCGATGGGCATCTTGCAAGGCATTTTGTATCGCTGCCGTATATTGCTGTTGCGTACGTACCTTCTGTAACGACAAATCCAGTTCTGCGATGAGCGACGCAAGCGGAGTACGCATTTCATGAGATACATTGCTGACAAACATTTTCTGGGCATTAAACGAAACCTCCAGACGGTCCAGCAAAGCATTAAAGGTCAGACAGAGCTCGCCTAATTCATCATGTCCGTTTCGCACCGACACTCTTTGATTGATGTGAAGCGCCGTTATCTCGTCGACTTCCTTCACAATCTCACGGATCGGTTTCAACGAATTATAGGCCAGATAATAACCGGCCACCAGCAAAAGAGACAATCCGAGCAGAAACAGAACGACCAGCGTCGTACGCAACGCATAAAGATTATCATAGCCATAACCGTCGTACGCTGCAGCCGTTACGACATAATCCTTTCCGGAAAAACTGTAAACCAAACCTACTGCCTGATAAGTTCCTATATAAAACTCTATCTCCTTTTTTTCCAGAATAGAGTCGATCATCTCACGGTCTTCTTTAATGATATCGTTTTCCACAGCATCATGATAAAGCATCTGAAAGTCCGGACTGTAAACCGCAACTTCCACTTCATGGATAAACTTTTGATTGTTCAAGTAAATGGACTGCATCGTCTGCGCGTCCACCTGATTCTGCAAAAACAAATGAGCCTTGGTCACAGCTTCTTTTTTCAAGTCCAAAAAGAATGTCCTGCTGCGCGCCCTTTCGCTCAGTACGTATATCATCACCATGCACAGCAAAAATACCGCTGCCACGACAGAAGTATTCTGCAAGGTAAGCTTCGTCTTTATATTCACAATTTGTCTGTTAAGATGAATCCTATTCCGGGTTTGGTATGAATAAGCTTTATTTCAAAATCCCGATCAATTTTCTTGCGTAGATAGTTGATATAAACATCAATGAAGTTTGTCCCCGTATCAAAATGAGTATTCCAGACCTTTTCCGCTATTTCCATCCGGCTGATCACCCGATCCGCATGCTCGGCCATATAAACCAGCAAATTATATTCTTTGGGGGACAATTTGATCGGAATATTCTGCCGTCTGACCTCCCGCAGATTCAAATTGATGGACAAATCGGCGTAAAAAATTTCTTCCCGGAAACAAGCCGCCACTCCAACGTCTCTTTTCAACAAAGCCTTCACTCTTGCAACCAGTTCCCGAAAATCAAACGGTTTTGTCAGATAGTCGTCAGCTCCCGCGTCGAACCCTTCAAGCTTATCGTCGGTAGAACCCAGCGCCGTCAGCAGCAAAACCGGAACCTGACGATTCTGTTTACGAATCTCTTTACAAAGTTCAAATCCGTTCAGCCCCGGCAACACGATATCCGAGACAACAAGCTGAAACCCATTCGACTGAAAAAGCCGGAGCCCCATGGTTCCATCATAGGCTACCATCGTCTGGTAGCCGCTTTCCTCCAGACCCTTCCTCAAGAGATCGGCAACTCGTTTATCATCTTCAATGATTAATATTTTGTGCATCATACAAGAATATTCATGTCGATTCATCTCCCCTGAAAAACATGCTTTTTCCGGAAGACAGGGAGAAAAACATCAGCAACCCTTCCCGTCCAGACTACAGGAACTGCCGTCGGACACCAGGCTCAGACTGACGTCTTCCCAATCAAAGGTAACACGCCCGTCCTCCAAAACGAAACAGGGGATTCCCACCTGACCTCGCCTTTTTATCTCATCGAACGCCGGATTGTGGTCACGCAATGCCAGAAACTGCTTCAGATGACGTACATGCTCACCGATATCAATCACTTCGAACCGGCTGTCGTTTCCGGCTTCTTTCTTGACCTGTGCACAATCCGGACAGGTCTGCATCACAAAAACTTTAATCATAATCGTTACATATTATTGAACCGCTCCAGTAATTCTGCCGGCCAGCGGACCGGACGCTTACCGGCCATATTGAAATAATAACCCGTCTGGCGCCCTGTACAGAAAATCCGTTCGCCCTCGAAAATTTCAAATTCGATGGTCCAGCTGCTCTTGTGCATATCCACCATCCAGGCCCTTCCGCTCGGATGATTTGAAAAGGTAATGGGGTGCCTGTACTGCACTAAAGTTTCTGCCAGAATCGGCGAATTGCCTTCCTTCAAAGCGTCAGTCAGTGGAAAATATTCGTCCATGATGGCCATACGCAAATCTTCAAACCATTTGACATATACCGTGTTACTGACAATTCCCATAAAATCGACATCATACGTATGTACAGGAATCGCACGTTCCACGAGCATCTTTCTTTTTTTGGTGTCTTGCTCCATTTTGAATTCGGTTTCGTTTTTACCGGATAAAGATACGTTTTTTTCTCCATTCTTTTTCATTCCGGCAAAGAATCTCATCTTTTGCCCAAAACGATGGTGTCCCCAAAAAACGTTTCAGAAAAATATTTTCAAACCGGCTGTTCTCCATAATGCCATAGCGTCTCATGCAGAAAACCGGACTACGACGGTATCCAGCCAGACGACGGCAAAGATTGATAAAACCACCACAGCGATCCATCAGGCCACGACGTGGTCTCATTTTATCCACGAGACAAATTGAAGTATGAATCCGCATCAATGTGATTACACACGCAAAACAACCCAAAAGCCCAGAGCGTGTCAGAAACGACGCTGCTTGCGTTTAAAATACAGATAATAAGCCGCAGGCGGCAGACAGGCACCAGCACATGCAGCCAGAAAGATCAGCAGTTGTGAAAACCAACCCAGCCACAGGCCTTCATGAAGCGTGACAATCCACCCGCGGATACGTTGCTGTGCCGACGTCTGTTCGTAAGGAACATAGTGTGTCAAACGACCGGACGAAGCTTCGTAATGGTATCTATCGGCCCGACGCACGTTGCCGTAGCGGGTCGTAGCCACCCGAATATCCTCAGGCGTTACCTCAATCCACCGGTAATCCGGATGACGGGCCTCAACTTGTTCCAACGCACGTTGCCAGACCCGATAATCATACACCGGTTCCGCTACGGACGGTTCCGCCGCTTCTTCATGCACACCAAATGCGGCGTAAAATGCCTGACGAGACCAGGAAAACGACCAGGTGAGTCCCGTAAGGGCCAGCACCAACAAAAAAAGCGCCGAATAGAAACCACCTACAACGTGCACATCATAAAGCGCCCGGCGCAATCCGTGACGGAAACAGAACTGCAGACGCATTTTCCAGGAACGGAGCATGGGAGGAAACCACAGGTACAGACCGAAAAGCAACAGGGGCAGCGACAGCAGCGAAACGGTACCGACCGCTAACTTTCCCCAGCAAATCGTATCACGGCTGCGGTCGTAAGTGTCGAAAAACCAGCGATGCAACCGACGGACCTGGTAAAAGAATCCGCGATCGTGATCCTGTATGCCGATTAAGCGTCCTGTATAAGGATCGGCAAACAGTTCGGCCTTACGCAGGCTGGTTATTTCGATGCGCCAGGTCTCGTCAGGACGTCCCAGCCGCAGCGAACCAAGGGTCACGGTGTCGGGCAACTGAAGCCACAAGCGATTGTAGACCTCGTCAACGGTCAAACGTCTGCTCCGCAGTGTATCTGAAGCCCGATAATATTCAGGGTGTGCCAGATGCAACAGTTGAGGTTCGAAAGCCAGCAAGGCTCCCGAAAGGCAAATCAGCGTAAAGGGCACGCCTAAAAGTAATCCCAGAAACCGATGGAGCATACGGCTCCATCGGCGCAAGGCTGTTCGTAATGTTTTCTTCATGATTCCATTCTTTCATCAATCCCCCGGTTTTCCGGAACCATCCGGGGGTCTGTCCCTTATTCCCAGCCGCCGCCCAAAGCCTTATAGAGCTGTACAAGCGCCAGCTGACGGTCGCGCAGGGCATTGCTCAACCCCACCTGGGCATCAAAATAGCCACGCTGGGCATCGAGCACGTCAAGATAGTTGATATAGCCATTGAGATATTGCAAATTGGCCAGTTTGTTGTTGCTGAACGAAGCCCGTTCCAGTTTCTGCCGGGCCTCGAACACTTCGTTGCTCTTGTTATACGACACGATGGCATCGCTCACTTCCTTAAAGGCCGTGATCACCTGTTTCTCATACTGATAAACACTCTGCTCGTAAGCAGCCTTTTTGGCCTTAAGCTGGGCCCGGTTACGTCCCATGGCAAAAATAGGCTGCAACAGATTAGCACTCAGGAAATGAGCCGGCGACTGCAACAGATTGCGGATATCATCGCTCTCCAGACCGTATTGTGCCGTGAGCGAAATGCGGGGAAACAGATTGGTGAATGCCACACCGACTTCGGCATTAGCTGCCATCAGGCTGCGTTCGGCCGCACGTATATCGGGGCGACGTTCCATCAGAGCCGACGACAAACCCACCGGCAAGGATTCGGGTGCGCGTCCAAACAGGGCCGAAGTGTCGTTGGGCGCCGGAAGGGGCATGGTCGAAACAGGCTCATCGGCAAGCAACGGTTGATTACTGTTGCGGAGGATCGTCCGGGGAAAGCTTCCGGTAAGCAGGGCAATCTCGTTTTCCTTGACCGTGATCGAACGTTCGAGTCCCGGCAGAAGCGTCGCCGTACGGGCCAGCTCCACCTGAGCCTGCTGATAGGAAGTTTCCGAAGTCAGGCCGCCTTCGAAACGGATCTTGGCCAGCCGTACTCCTTCTTCACGCGCCCTAAGGGTCTGACGTACGATGGAAAGTTCGTTGTCGAGTGCTACTAATTCGAAATAAGACTGGGCCACCTGAGCCACTAAGCTCACCTGCAGAGCCCTGCGGTTCTCCACACTCTGCAACAGTTGCGCCCGGCTGCGTTCAGCGCCCCAGCGTAAATTTCCCCACAGGTCGAGCTCCCAGGACAGAAGGAACTTGGCCGTCAGTTCGGGATCCGACTTGTAATGATGACCGCCATAATTTTCCGCATCCTTGTCGGCATAAAGTTTGCCGTCGATCTGCGGAGCCAGCTTGCTGAGATCAACCCGGCGCAAGGCCGCCAGCTCCTTGATTTTCGCTGAAGCGGCCAGAAGATCTTTGTTGTGTTCCAACGTCTGACGAATCAGACCCTGCAGGATCGTATCTCCATACAGCTCCCACCAGTGCAGATCGGCCATCGAAAAAGTGTCGGCAGGAGCCGGCTTGCTTCCCTCCCGATCATGAACGAGCTGATCAGGCAAATCCAGATCCGGACGGACATACGACCGGCCCAGCTTGCACGAAGTCACCATCACCGCAATTGCTCCAAGGAGCATCCATTTTATCGAGCTTCTCATATTCTATTCATCTTTTGCATTAAATCCTTGAATGTTACTGTTTCGCAATCCGGCGCAGACGGCCCCGTATCTTGTTTTTAGCCTTATAGATATAGACAAAGAAGAAAGGCACCAACATGACGCCGACGGTTACGGCTACAAGCATACCGAAAAAGACACCGGTTCCGATGGCCCGGCGGGATGCAGACCCCGGACCGTCGGCAAGCACCATCGGGAGCATACCGAGGATAAATGCCAGCGAAGTCATCAGAATGGGTCGGAAACGCAAACGGGCCGCATGGAGTGTCGATTCGATCAGTCCCTTGCCGGCATCGACCTGCTCCTTGGCGAATTCAACAATCAGAATCGCATTCTTGGCCGCCAGGCCGACGAGCATCACCAGACCGATCTGGAAATAAATGTCGTTGTCGAGCCCGCAGACAGCAACTCCGGCATAAGCTCCCAAAGCCGCTACAGGCAAGGAAAGCAGAACGGCAACCGGAACAAACCAGCTTTCATAAAGTGCAGCCAGAAAAAGGAATACAAAGAGGAAGACCAGTCCGAGCACTAATCCGGTCTGTCCGCCAGCCTGCTTCTCCTGATAGGAAAGACCACTCCACTCCACACCGATGTTATCGGGCAGGTGCTCTGCGGCAATCTGTTCGAGAACAGCCATAGCCTGACCCGTACTGTACCCTTTGGCCGCCTCGCCCCGGATGACGGAAGCGGTAAACATGTTGAAGCGCCGGATACTACCCGGACCAGTCGTGTAGGAAGCGGTGCCGAGAGCGGTCAACGGAATCATGGCATTGTCGGTTCCCCGGACGAAAAACAGATTCAGGTTCTCCTTGTTGGCCCGGTAGGGCGCTTCGGCCTGTATGTAAACGCGGTAAATACGGTTGAACATGTTGAAGTCGTTCACATAAAGCGAACCGGTATAGGCCTTCATGGTAGAAAAGACATCGGCCAGAGGGACACCGGCAAACTTCACCTTGTCGCGATCGACATCGAAATAAAGCTGCGGAATCTCAGCCTGCAAGGAAGAAGACAGTCCGGTCAGCTCCTTGCGTCGCGAAGCATAGTAGAGCAGGGTATCGACAGCCTGCACCAGAGTCTCAAAGTTAGCTTCGCCACGTGCTTCCAGTTGCATTTCGAAACCACCCGAGCTACCTAATCCGGGAATAACGGGAGGAGTAGACAGATAAACCTTACTCTCGGGATACTGTTTTAATTCCTGACGCACCCGATTCATAATATCCTCGATATTGACGCCTTCGCGTTCCTGCCAGGGTTTGAGAATGACGGTCAGTTCGCTGCGTGCCTGACTCGTTCCGACCCGCGAACTGCTTCCCGTAACATTCTGAACATAGGCCACCTCGGGTTGCTTCATTATGTAGGCTATAGCCCGGTCGGTCACCTTGCGCGTACGCTCGAGCGTGGCACCTTCGGGCAATTCGAGTTCTACCTTGAAATAGCCTTGGTCTTCTGTCGGCAAGAAGCTGGTCGGGATCAACCGATGAAAGACAAAGATCATGACCAATATCATGCCAAAACCAGCCATCACCCGCCGCGGATGGCCGATGAATCGCTGAATAACATGCATATAGCGCTCGCAGGAAATGTGCAGCCATTTATTGATCAAACGGAACACCACATTCTTCCTTGCTCCCCGTTCGGCCGGCTTCAAAATGAGCGAGCACATGACCGGACTCAAAGTTAAGGCAACGACCGTGGAAATCGCCACTGAAACGGCAATGGTAATCGTAAACTGACGATACAACATGCCCGTGATGCCTGAAAGGAAACTGACCGGCACGAACACGGCAATCAGGACCAGTGACGTCGCGATGATGGCACCGCTAAGACCGTTCATGGCCTTTTTTGTAGCCTCATAGGCCGAAAGACCTTCCTCGTCCATGATACGTTCCACATTTTCGACCACCACAATAGCGTCGTCCACCACAATACCGATGGCCAGCACCAAACCCAGCAAGGTAAGCATGTTGAGCGAGAACCCGAAAATCAGCATGAAACCGAATGTTCCGATCAGGGAAATGGGCACGGCCACAATGGGGATCAATGTGGCCCGCCAATTTTGAAGAGACAGGAAAACCACGATAATGACCAGAACGAGCGCCTCGAACAAAGTCTTGTAAACTTCATGTATCGACTCAGAAATATAAGTGGTCATATCGAACGGAATCTCATAATTCATCCCATCGGGAAAGTTCCGGCTCAGTTCCTCCATCGTCTTCTTGACATTGTCGGCAACTTCCATGGCATTGGCTCCAGGCAGCATGTAAATGCTCAATACGGCTGCATTGCCCCCGTTGATGCCACTCTCCGTATTATAGGAAGAGGCTTCCAGCGAGATGCGGGCCACATCGCGCAAGCGGATAATGGACCCGTCGGCATTGGCACGGACCACAATCTCCTCGAAATCCCGGGCAGTCGACAAACGGCCCCGGGTGGTAATCGGAATCGTAATGTCGGTACCGGTCATCGGCTGCTGGCCCAACACTCCGGCTGCCGCCTCACTGTTCTGATCCTTCAGGGCTGCCTGGATATCCTTGACGGTCAGACCAAAATGAGCCAGCTTATCGGGCTGGACCCAGATCTGCATGGCATAATAACGCCCCCCCACGTTCGAAATACGTCCCACACCGGGAATACGACGCAGAAGATCCTGTACGTTCAACGTGGCAAAATTACTCAGATAAATTTCATCGAAACGAGGATCATCGGAAGTCAGACAGATCGTCATCAGCTGACTGGGTGCCTGTTTCTCTACGGAGATTCCATTTTGTACCACCTCGGCGGGCAAGCGCGATTCGGCCAGTTTCAAACGATTCTGAACCTCTACAGCCGCCAAATCGGCATCGGTAGACACGTCGAAAGTGACCGTTGCCGAAAAACCACCGGAATTCGAACTGCTGGACTCCATATAGAGCATGCCGGGCGTACCGTTTAATTCCTGCTCGATCGGTGTGGCTACCGCCTGCGATACCGTAAGCGCACTGGCTCCCGGATAAGAGGCGCTGATCTTGACTACCGGCGGCGTGATCTGGGGATACTGGTCGACGGGCAGCATCGTCAGGCCAATAAAACCGACAATGACTATCAAAATGGACAAGACCGCCGAGAATACGGGATGATCTATAAAGAAATTTACTTTCATTGGACAGTCTGTTTAGTTTGTAGATGATTGATCGCTCTCTTTCTGCTCCTCCGGTAGAGTTCCTTCGGCTATGGCCATACCCGGTGTCAGCTTATGCTGACCCTCGACGACAATACGCTCCCCGGCAGCCAGCCCGCGTTCTACGACAACGGTATTTTCCTGTTGCGGTCCTAACTCGATAAAACGCTTCTCTGCCGTACTGTCGCGCCGGGCCACATAAATGTAGGCGCCGCCTTTTTCCATAACCACTGCTTTCATCGGCACGGCCACGGCCTTTTCACGGACATCGAGCAACAGCCGGACCTGAGTGAACTGTCCCGGCAAAAGGGTATGCTGCGGGTTCGGCATCTCAGCCCGCACGGAAAAAGTTCCCGTACGCGGATCAACCTGAGGTTCGGCAAAATCGACCAATCCCCGATAAGGATATTCGGTACCGTCGGCCAATGTGATGGTGATGAACGGCTGCCAGGAACGATTCTCCACCTTCTGTCCCAAATTGACATTACGCTCCTTGCTTTTCAGATAGTCGAGCGCGGTCATGCTGAAATCGACCAGCACGGTATCGCTCTTGACCACTGTGGCCAGTTTGGACTTGCCGCCGGTACCGACAAGTGTCCCAAGATCGACAAGACGCTCACTGATGTTTCCGGAAATAGGCGACCGGACGACGGTATAATCCAGTTCCATAAGTGCCTGATCCAAATCAGCCCGACTCATTCCCACCGCTGCCTGAGCACTTTCATATGCCGCAACAGCATTGTCCAGATCAAGCTGACTGGCTGCGTTCTGCTCATAAAGCGGCCGGATACGCTCCAGATCGTGCTCGGCCTTGCGCTCCTGGGCCTGATCTTTTTTCAACTGTGCTCTTGCTTTGTCGGCTTTGGCCTGATACTGACGCGGATCGATCACGAACAGCACCTGACCTTTCTTGACAAAAGTACCTTCTTCGAACGTCATTCGCTCCAAATAACCTTCTACACGGGCATGTACCTCGACAAACTGCTGCGCCCGGATACGCCCGACATATTCGCCATAAATATTCACATCGCGCTGTTCCACCAACATAGTACGGACCAGAGCCACTTCTCTTTCAGGCTTGTCCTTGCGCATCCAAACATAATAGCAGGCCACGGCAGCCCCTACGACGCACAACAGCACGGCCAGAGTACGTTTCTTAACAAAGAAATAATCTTTCACGGAACGGAGAGGTAGTTTCATAAGTGTAATTCAATTATTATTTATTCTATTCAGTTCGTTTTGAGATTTCCGGCATTTTTCCCATTAAGATACGAAAAACTTGCCCCATGAACTTTTCGGACAAAAGATATGCCAAAGTATTAAATTATTTGATATTCAGTATATTAAATAAAACATTAGATTATCACCTGTGGAAAAAATCCACAAACATCCATTAATCCCCACAAAAAAATCCACGATTTCAGCACACAACTCTCGTCATGGCCTGTTGCAAAACGGTCTTCCTTATAAAGCTATTTGTTCTACAAATGGCGCGCAAAGATAAGGTAATATCAGGACATAATAAAACACGAAGCAACACAAAAAGACCATAAAGGCACTGCATTACAGAAGTTTAACATAAAAAGAGCCGAATAATTTTGGCGTTAACATAAAGAGTGTGTAATTTTGCATCGGATTAGGTGGAGTTGTGTACTCCATCCGAGTCAGACCATAAAGAACGTATCAAAAACAGTATATCAATGAAGAGCCTATCCATATATGATTTAAGCGAAGCCCGGCAGCGTAGTTCATCGCGGTCGGATTTCTCTCCGGTGTGCGCTCATTGGTACACTGGTTTTATTTCCGTAGAAGCATAAGTTCCTTTTTCATCCCCATTTAAAATACTCTTTGGCAGGTGTGATCACTTCTCAAAGGGGTTTAGGGTATCCATAAACTTATGTTTCACAGAATTAAAACGGAAAATACGATGTTATCTATTTTATGTTTTATGTTGGCCGGTGTAGTTATCGGCTATTTCTTCCGTAACTTCAGTTTTCTGAAAAAGACGGAAAAGACCATTTCCCTGACTATTCTGCTGTTGCTGTTTATCTTCGGATTAAACATCGGATCAAACAGCCAGCTAATCCATAATTTCGGAACCTTTGGGTGGCAAGCATTCATTCTGGCCATCTTTGGCTTGTCCGGCAGCCTGCTGGCATCATGGGGAGCTTACACCCTGTTTTTCAAGAAAGGAGGCAAACATGAAAAGTAGTCTGTTCGTAGTTCTTGCCTTTGCAACAGGCGGAATTTTAGGTATGCTGGGAATTGTAGACATCAAAAGTATTTTAGGTGACAACGTTTCCATGTATGTTCTTTATGCCCTGATGCTTCAGGTAGGTATCAGCATCGGGTCAAGCGACAACCTGAAACGTCTGGTCAAGGAATTCAACTTGAAACTGCTCATCATTCCTTTGTCTACAATCGTGGGTACACTGATCTTCTCTGCCTTAGCCAGCCTGGCGTTGACGCAATGGAGCGTGTTCGACTGCATGGCCGTAGGCAGTGGATTTGCTTACTATTCCTTGTCATCAGTATTAATCACCCAGCTGAAAGAAGCCAGTCTCGGCGTACAGTTAGCAACCGAACTGGGCACCATCGCCCTGCTGGCCAACATCTTCAGGGAACTTTTGTCGTTGGTGGGTGCTCCGCTATTCCGAAAATATTTTGGCCAGCTGGCCCCAATATCCGCAGCCGGAGTGAATTCCATGGATGTTGTCCTTCCCACCATTACCCGGTTCTCAGGTAGCGACATGATCCCCATCGCCATTCTGCACGGCATACTGCTGGACATGAGCGTACCGTTCTTCGTGTCGCTCTTCTGCAATATGTAATGCAACATGCAATCTCTTCTCAGCAACTGGTCCGGCTTAAATAATCCCCATAAGCCGGAGCAGAAGCGGAGTAAATAGAGCAGTCAGCAAACCGTTCAAAATCAAGCCAAGGCTGGCAAAAGCACCATATTTTCGTCCATATTCCATGGCTCTGCTGGTACCTACAGCATGGGAGGCCGTACCCATACTCAATCCTTGAGCAATCGGACTCTTGACCCGGCCGACCTGAAGTAGCTTGAACCCGAATACGGCACCAAACAGTCCGACCAAAACGACAATGGCTGCCGTCAGCGAAGGAATTCCGCCCATCGACTGAGTAACTTCCATAGCAATAGGAGTCGTCACTGATTTCGGCGCCAGAGAAATAATCACTTCATCGGAAGCACCAAGCCACTTGGCCGTGAAGACCACGGACACAATACCGACCAGACATCCGACAAGTTGCGACACCAGAAGCGGAATCAATTGCCTGCGGATATTCTTCAGCTGCAAATAAAGCGGTACCCCCAAAGCTACAATAGCCGGCTTCAACCAAAAATCGATAATGGAAGCACTCTCTGCATAATGGGCATAGGTAAGCCCGGTCAGCTTCAAGAAAGCAATTAAAACAATAATGGCAACCAGAATAGGATTTAAGACCACCCATCCGGTAAAAGCTTGCAACCGCTTGGCCGCAAAATACACGCCAAACGTCAAAGCGATAAGAAAAAAGTCATTTTCGAGAAATTCCATGCCTGCGAATCCATTGATAAACACGTCCAGTAATCACTAACACCAACACCGTACTGACCACCGTAGCAATCACAATAGGCCAGAACTCTGCAGCTATAATATCAAAATACAACATCAGGGCTACTCCCGGCGGAACGAAGAAAAAACCCAGATTACTGACTAAGAAATCAGAAATGCCTTTGATCCATTCCAACTTGACCCAGCCCATCTGAAGCAAAGCCGTCAGCAGCAACATGCCGATAATACTGCCGGGCAAGGCTACACCAGTGAGCCAGACAATGAAATCTCCGGCCGCCAAACAGCCAAAAAGAATTGTACATTGCTTTACCATAAAGCCTAAAATTTAATCATCATGTAATCAAAACAGCATCTGCACGGCGACAAATACCTAAAAACCGGCGCAAAGGTAATGTTTTTCAGAATAGGATGTTCACCGGAAACCACATTTTATTATTTTTGTACCCGTCAAGACACATTCCCGAAAGAACACCAGAACAAAACTGACTCAAAACACAAAAATCTTCATAACAATGAGAAAAAGGATGTTTGCTGCCCTGGCAGCATTTTTCTTGGCCTGGAATATCTGGGCCGAAGGAACAGCTAAGTATGTATTCTATTTTATCGGCGACGGTATGGGCGTCAATCAGGTGAACGGAACCGAAACATTCCGGGCTGCCCTTGATGGACAAATAGGAACAAAACCGCTCCAGTTTGCACAATTTCCCTATGCGGCCTTAGTGACAACTTATTCAGCGACGAATGGTGTGACCGACTCTGCTGCGGGAGGGACAGCATTGGCAACCGGGAAAAAAACTAAAAACGGTGTACTTGGCATGTTACCCGATCAGAAAACGAATATCTACTCCATTGCCGTACAGGCCAAACAAAGCGGCAAAGCAGTCGGTATTGCCACCAGCGTCTCGGTAGACCACGCCACTCCGGCTTCGTTCTACGCGCACGTCCCCGACCGGAACATGTATTATCAGATCGGACAGGATCTGATCCGCACCGGATTTGATTTTTATGCGGGCTCTGATTTCCTGAAACCCAAGGATCCCAATCAGACCGATGGAAAAGATCTCTATACCGCTTGTGAAGAAGCGGGTTATACCATCGCCCGCGGTTATGAGGATTTTAAAAAGAAATCTACGGATGCTGCCCGGCTCATTCTGTTCCAGACGGAAAAAGCCAGCCAAAAGGACCGTACCAGAATTCCTTATGCCATCGATCGTACGTCAGACGATCTGACTCTGGAACAAATTACACAAGCAGGTATTGACTTTCTCAGCCAGAACAGTCCCGCCGGTTTTTTTATGATGATAGAAGGAGGCGCTATCGACTGGGCCTGCCATGCCAATGATGCAGCGGCAACCTTCCGGGAGACAGAAGATCTGGATCAGGCCGTCCGAGTTGCCTATGAATTTTATCTGCAGCATCCCGATGAAACTCTGATCGTCGTCACAGCCGACCATGAAACTGGAGGTATCAGCTTGGGAACAGGAGCCTATGAACTACACACACAGGTACTGCAATATCAAAAGCAAAGTATTTCAGCCTACTCAACTGAATTGGCCCGCTTGCGTAAGAAATACAACGGACAACTGACCTGGGATATCGTCAAAGAAAGCTTGAAAGAAAATTTTGGGTTCTGGAATGAAATCCAGCTGAGCGAAAACCAGACGAACAAACTGAAGAATGCCTTCAAAGACATGCAGGAAGGAATTGCAGCAAACAGTAAGACTTTGTATCAGAATGATGAACGTCTGGCCACTGTTGCCAAGGAAATTATCAACGGCATAGCTTTAGTGGGCTGGCAAAGCGGCGGACATTCCAACGGATACGTTCCCGTATTTGCCATAGGATGTGGTGCTTCCGAATTTCACGGACGTATGGACAACACGCATATTCCCAACATCATTGCCAAAGCAGCCGGCTATACTGCCGCCAACTAAAACTGAACATAAGGCTGCAAACGTTCCAAGTCGGAAGCCGTAAACTCAGGATAGAGCGACAATTCGTCGAGCGAATGCAAGGGACCGTACTTGCGTCGATGATCGACAAGCACACGGGCCTGATAGAAATTCAGATAAGGATGACGTTTCAGTCGGGTCACTGGCCATTCATTGACCAATATTGGTCGTGGAGCCCCTGAAACACAAAACCAACGGGTTATCCGCTCCGGAAGCATTTCCAGTTCAAGCAACTGCTCCGAATTGACATAACCGCCCAAACGTTCCCGATAAGATATAATCATCCGGGCATAGGCACTCCCTATGCCCGGTATTCTTTTCAAAAGACTGGTGTCTGCCTGATTCAGATCGACCACGACGCCTTCAGAAAACTTGGACAAGCGTTGCGCGGTATCGCGTCCCGTATGTCGGCTCTTTGTCCACTCCTGAGACCCGTACATGGTCTTATGAGGTTTTTCCGGTGTCTCGGTCCGGACAAGCCTGTCCGTATTCTCAGAATAACGGGGGGCTATCCGTACATACGGCTTCAGCCGTTCATAAAATTCTGGTTCCATACCATAAAGACGCGACAGATCGGCAACCTGACGAAAAAGCCCGCCATGATTACGGTACTTCACGAGATTCCTGATCTGCCAGGAACGAAAACCAAGACGGGAAAGCTGTACCGAATCGGCAGTATTCGGATCAAAAAAGAATAGAGTAGTTTCTGAATGGGAATCAGAGAAACGATTGGCAGCCCGGACACGGGCAAACGAATCAGCACGGGCCTGCCTCCCTTCCTCGACCCAAGTCAGGAATGAATCCAGTCGGGTACGCTCCTGACGGGTCAAGGGACGTATTCCTTCCACCGGGCGACAAACTTGCCATAACTTGTACAGTACAATACCGGTAAAAAGCACACACAAAAGCAACAGGACTTTCCTATCGGATTTCGGAAAATAGAAAAAATCCTTAAACCATCTTTTGATCTGATATTTGGTAGGCCAATCCATCTTCTGAACGATAGCCGGTTTTCTACTTGAAAAGTTCGTTCACGAAAATGACGCCGATAGCCAGTGGCGCAAAATACTTCAACAAAAAGATATAGACTCGGAAAAGCGGTACTTTCAGTTTGCCTTCATTGGTCACTTCTGCCTGAACCAATTTACGGTCCAGATACCAACCTGTAAATATAGAAATCAACATGCCGGCCAAAGGCATCAGGAATTTAGCTGAAACATAATCAAACAAATCAAAAATGGTCATGTGGAACAAAGTAAAACCTTTCAGCACGCCGAAAGAAAGGGCACATACAATCCCCAAAGCCATACAGGAAAGAGTCACAATATTGGCACCGGTTTTCCGACTCAATCCGAAACGTTCATGGACATAAGCCGTCACAACCTCATGCAAAGAAATCGTTGAGGTCAACGCCGCCAATACCAGCAACAGATAGAACATCACCGAAAAAACATAGCCAAGAAACGGAGCTCCCTTGAAAGCAATGTTGAACACATTGGGCAAAGTAACGAAGACCAGTCCAGGACCTGCATCGGGTGAGAGTCCCGGTACAGAATAAACCGCAGGAAATATAATGAATCCGGCCATAAATGCCACCATCGTGTCAATGGCGGCTACACTGCCTGCTGTTTTCATCAGATTCGTATCCTTGCCGAAATAAGAGGCATAAGTACACAAACATCCCATTCCCAGACTTAAAGAAAAGAAAGCCTGCCCCATGGCGCTCAATACCACCTTTGGGGTAATCTTTGTAAAGTCAGGTTGCAACAGAAAGGCCAGACCTTCAGAAGCGCCCGGCATAGAAAAAGCACAGATAACCAAGACACAAATAATAAACAACAACATCGGCATCATGACCTTTGAAAAACGCTCAATACCATCGGTCACACCGCGCACTATGATAATATGGGTCAGTAGCATGAACAGAATCACATAGATGGAAGCTTTCCAGGGATTGGCCACAAAATTATTGAAAAACGCCGTGAAATCAGTACCTTCCGTAAATTGATTCCCAATGGCCGCTACGGTATATTCCAAAGTCCATCCGGCCACAACCGTATAATAACTCAAAATCAAAAAAGCCGACACCACACCCATAAGACCGACAAAAGACCATTTCGTATGAGGAGCCAGAATGGAATAAGCCGTTGCCGTATTGGCCCGGGAATGACGTCCGATCAGGAATTCGGATACCATGACCGGAACACCCAGAAAAATGATGCACATCAAATAAACCAGAAGGAAAGCCGCTCCGCCGTTCTGTCCGACTTCACAAGGAAACCGCCAGATATTGCCTAAACCTACTGCCGAACCTGCAGACGCCAGAATAACTCCTAATTTACTGCCGAAATTCGCTCGTTCAATATTTGCCATAATTTTGTGTTTGTTGTTTTTATATCATTCAAGATTGCAAAAATAAGGAATTATATTGTATTTTTGCACAAACATTCAAAAAAACACCGATTATGATAACAAACTATCTCAAAAGATACCCCATCAGCTTACTAACCATCATCGTTATCTGGATATTGTGTCTGATCCGTATTCCCGAAACTCCGATCAGCAACATTCGCTTTATTGACAAATGGACCCACTTTGCCATGTATGGCGGTCTGTGTACGATTATGTGGATCGAATATCTGCGTTTTCATCCGGCACTGCATCCCGCAAAGATTATCTTATACGCCATCATTGCTCCCATTCTGATGAGCGGCATGATCGAACTGGCACAAGCCTATTGTACCACCTGTCGAAGCGGAGACTGGCTTGACTTTGCCGCCAATTCAGTAGGTGTTCTGCTGGGTAATGCCATTGGCTATTTTTTGTCGAAATGGATCATACGCCCGACAAAAACTTCAAAATAAACAAAAGGTAAAAACAGCAAAGTCCAAAAGACAGAATCCACGTTTACCGTTCTTTGGACTTTGCTGTTCGTCATCAATAAATCATTCATTCAGCCACGTTCTGATTTCATCCTTCCACAGTTTATAGGGATAGGTACGCATATGCGCATTATAGAACCGGCGGTCTCCAGTCACCTCCCTACCGAGAAAATCAGGCCGTTCAAAGGCTTCATCCTCGCTCTTCAATTCGACTTCGGCCAGCAACAAGCCTGCATTGTCTCCGTAGAATTCATCTACTTCAAAGGTGTGCTCCCGATAATCCACCAAATAGCGAGTCTTGTCAATAACACCCGGCTCACAGATTTTCAAAAGGTCAAAAGCGTCAGAAAGAGCAATTTCCTGCTCAAACTCATACCGGGAAAGCCCGGCTTGATCGGAAGGTCCCTTTATGGTCAGATAACCTTTCTCGTCGCGAATGCGTATACGTACGGTACGTCCGTTGCCACTACATATATAGCCTTGTGAGATCCGACTCGCAGAACGGGCCATCCGCTTGAAATCTTCACCGCGCACCAGAAACTTGCGCTCTATCTCAAAAGGCATTTCCCAGTAATGAATAAGCTATCAGACATAAAATGATCAGCAAAATCAAAACGCCGATCAATCCTTTCATTACTTTCTTTCCTTGCTGTTCTTCCCGAGCAGCACGGGCCGCAGCCCTTCTTTGTTTCTTTTCGCTCATAGGATGATATGATTAGGGTTAAACATAAATATTCATCCGGCACAGCAACTCCGGCCTGAAAGAGTATCCTTCTTCCGCTGCAAACGTTTCTACACCTGAATCAGGCATTCTCGCCTCCGGCAAATTCCATGAGATAAGCTTTGATAAAACCGTCAATCTTGCCATCCATGACTCCGTTCACATCCGAGGTCTGATAATTAGTACGGTGATCTTTCACCCGACGGTCATCAAACACATAGCTTCTGATCTGGCTTCCCCACTCTATTTTTTTCTTTCCGGCTTCGATCTTGGCCTGTTCAGCCTTACGTTTCTGCAGTGCCCGGTCATAAAGTTGTGATTTCAAAAGACGCATGGCGTTTTCCCGGTTTTCCAACTGCTTACGGCTTTCCGTATTTTCGATCAGGATCTCTTCTTCCTCACCGGTGTCGGGATCGGTATACAGATAACGCAGACGTACACCTGTCTCCACCTTGTTCACATTCTGACCACCGGCGCCTCCCGACCGGAACAGATCCCACGAAATCTTCGACGGATCCACATACACCTCTATCGTATCATCAACCAGAGGCGTCACGAAAACCGAAGCAAACGATGTCATTCGTTTTCCCTGAGCATTATAAGGCGAAACACGGACCAAACGATGCACACCATTTTCCGATTTCAGGAAACCATAGGCAAACTCACCTTCGATTTGCATGGTAACAGTCTTGATGCCAGCTTCATCTCCTTCCTGCAAGTTACTGATCGTGCATTTATATCCATGGGCCTCGCCCCAACGCAAATACATGCGCATCAGCATCTGAGCCCAATCCTGACTTTCAGTACCTCCGGCTCCGGAATTAATTTTCAGCACGGCGTCCATTGAATCTTCCTCCTGACGCAACATGTTCCGGAGCTCCAGATCCTCAATTGCCTGAATCGCCTGTGCATAAAGATCGTCCACCTCCTTTTCGGTGACCATATCTTCCTTATAGAATTCAAAGGCCAGATCCAGTTCGTCACACAGCGACTTGACTTCGGCATAGCCGTCAAGCCATTTCTGGATTCCTTTTACTTTCTTCATCTGCTCCTCAGCTGCTTTGGCATCGTCCCAGAACCCCGGAGCCTGCGTACGCAACTGCTCTTCCTCCACCTGGACCTTTTTATTCTCAATATCCAAATAGCGATATAAAGCCTCCGTACGTTCCTTTACATCTTTCAGTTGATCAATGGTTATCATATCTGTTTTCTGCTTTTTTCGTCATGCAAAGATAATGCATATGCAACGGATTACAAAGTGTTTACCCTTTTAAATCCACTTTTAAGAAACAGGCCTTAATCTTCTTCCGTCGAAGAAGCAGCCGCCTCTTTTTTCCTTTTCAAGCCACCGATCCAATGCGGAATGATACATGCACCTCCGATCAAATAGGTATAATAGGTAATGACACGCCACAAAAAGGCGACAACCAATGCCGTACCGGCCACTGGGAAGAAATCGCTATAATAAACCTGAAACATATATTCTCCAAAACCGCTTCCTCCGGGCGTCGGCGTCACGACCAGAATCATCCAGATAACAAACTGCCGGACAAAAGCCAGCAAATGATTTCCGCCGGCTGCAAACGCAAACAACAAGGCATTGACCACCCAATAGCGCGAACACCAGGCCCAGGCCGTCACCAAAAAGCATTTCAGCCAGAATCCCCGCGGACGTTTACTGATCTCAGCCGAACTGGTCACCAGATCCTGACCTAATTTCTCTACGGATGGCTTCCAACGGCGCAAGAACGGCAATGAGAACAGGGCCATAAGCATACGACTGACCCATACAGCCTTATGAAAGAGAGCGATATAAAGTACCAGCGTCCACAAACAAACGACAGAGACAACGGCAATAAACACCATCTGCATGCCGGTATCCAACGGCATCTGGTTCATAAACAAGTCATTGGACGGAAATACCAGCAAAATGAGCACACATGCCAGGGACAAGAACAATTCATCGAGAAACAGATTGGCAATCATGATCGTAGTACCCTCTCCGCCCGACAGGCCCTCTTTATGCAGATAAACGGCTATCAGACTACTGCCTCCCACTGCAGAAGGCGTTGCTGCTGAAGTGAACTCACAAAGCATGTTCACCCGAAAAGCCTGTTTCCACGACAACTTGTGCCCCGCAAATATTTTGTAACGTTTTGTCAGCGCCAGATTCTGACTCACCAGAAACAACACAGCCAGAATAACCCCACACCACATCCGGGCATCGGGCTTCAACACGGCAAAGATAGACGGATCAAACTCCTGCCAGAACAAATAAGCAATCACAGACAGGCCAAGCACAATCGGTATGGCCAAATAAAAAGGATTAAACAGTGTTTCTTTTTTCATACATTAAACTACTTTCTTACATAGTCGGCAATCAGACGTTTATAGCGTCCGGCCACCTCCTCCGCAATATCTTCCCACGAACGCGCCAAAGTCTGTGAAGCGCCAAGGGCCACGCGTTCGAGATTACCCCGGTCGGAAAGAATATTCCGAATACACTGGGAATAATCGTCGATTGTCTCCGGGGAAAGGAAACCATTTTCATTATCCCGGATAACAGCCGATGCCGTAGACCCGGCAATCATCAAGGCCGGCGTATGCAATGCAGCGGCCTCGCGCACCACCAGCGGCGCATTGTCATAAAGCGACGGGAACAGAAATAGATCGGCTGCCAGATAATAGTCGCGCAACCGTTCCCGATCCAGAACGGAACCTTGAAAAGAGACTCTGCCGGAAAGCCCCAGATGCTCAGACAATTGCTTCAAGGCATCAGCAGCATACCCTGTACCGACAAAAAACATCCGGAAAGGCACATCTGTCAGCCGGGCCACTGACCGAAGCAGAAAGTCCAGATTCTTCTCGTAAATATGTTGCCCCACAAACAACAGAACCGGTTCATCGTCTCTGAGCGACAAATTCCGTCTGGCTTGTTGCCGCGCTCCTTCCGAATAGGTACCCGCAAAGTCGTTTCCATTATCCACGACAACCACCTTGCCCCGATAACCATACTCCCGAATAGTCTCCTCAACGGAAGCCTGAGGAATCCATACTTCATCAGCCTGCTGATAAAATTCTACTATGCCCCGAATCAGACGATCAACCGCAAAATCAAAAGGAATGACGCGCTGAAAGTCTGAACGGTATTTTGAATGGAATGTCGCTACCAGAGGAATATGACGTTCCTGAGCCAGCCGTAACGCCAGTTTACCCGATGAAAACGGACTGTGTGCATGCACTAAGGTAAAATCAGTACGTTCCAACCGATGCTTCAATGTACGGTCGCATTGGGGGAACCCCATACGATAAGGTTTCCGAAAGAGCAGAGGAATAGAGCGATAACGATATACAGGAAAAGGATCCCGATCCACGTAATCTACGGCCGACGGGGTCACCACACAAACGTCCTCACCTTTCTTGCTTAACCAATAAGCATAATTATACGTCGTGACAGAAACACCATCCATAACCGGCGGATAACAGTCGTTAAATATTCCGAACATGACTTTTTAACTTACATTCTGAAACGGTTAATACATTTGCAAATATACGATTTCTTCGTTAAAATAAACGATCTGGCTGCATATTTTCATAAAAACGAGTTCTCTGAAAAATAAAAGACACACTACCATACCTGAAATTCAGACTCTACCAGATCGTTTCCCTAAAATAAAACCAAGCAGATCGAGTGAAAATATAAACTATTCTTCTTATCTTTGAAAGAAAATTAAATAGTCATCATCCTTAAACAAATAGCCCATGAACACTTATCTCCTAAAAATCGGCATACTGACAATCGCCTGTTTCTATGCTCCTTTCCTAACCGCTCAGGAACTCGTCTGCCCGGTCGACAAATCAGCCTATCAGCTTGTCTGGCAAGATGAATTTGAACAGGACGGCGTTCCGAATCCGGATTATTGGACCTACGAAAACGGTTTTGTCCGCAACAAGGAAGCGCAATGGTATCAACCGCAGAATGCTATCGTACGCGATGGCGTCCTTGTCATCACCGGAAAACGGGAAACCAAACCCAATCCCAACTACCGGGACGGTTCCACCAACTGGCAACAAAACAGAAAGATGATTGAATACACATCGGCTTCGGTCATCTCAAAAGGCCGCAAGGAGTTTCAATACGGTTATTTTGAGATTCGTGCCCGTATTCCGGCCTGCCGGGGATCATGGCCAGCCATCTGGCTTTTGGGGTGCAAAGAAAAATACGGCTGGCCTTCATGCGGCGAAATCGACATTCTGGAATACTATCCACGCAATGGTCAGAACCTGCTGCATGCCAATGCCTGCTGGGGTAACGATGAGGGGGGAAGCGTCTGGGACAGTGCCCATGTGCCTTATTCGGAATTCACACAACAGAATCCGGAATGGGCCACTTGCTTTCACATCTGGAGCATGGACTGGACAGAAAAATATATCCGACTTTATCTGGACGGCCGGCTGATGAACGAAATCGACCTGTCAAAAACAATCAACGGGAAACATGGGCAATATGAAAATCCGTTCCACAAACCGATGTATCTGCTGCTGAATCTGGCCATGGGTTCTTCCGGAGGAAAAATTGAGGAAGAAAATCTGCCCATGCGCTACGAAATCGACTACGTAAGGGTTTATCAGAAAAAATAAAAGATCATAAGAAAATAACCATATAAAAACGCAAGTTGACCATATTCTTGCACATAATAATGGCCGTTTAGAATCTGTTTTAGGCATGTTGTCCATCATCAGAATCCTAAACGGCTATATTATGTATCATTGATTTTTATCCATCAAGTAAACATTCTATTTTAGAAATAACATACTTTCGATACCACTCCGTGTCACTTGCAACAAATCTTCAAACTGCCATCCTCTGCTATCCAGTCGGGCACGAATGTATCGGGCAGGAAATATTCTTCCGTCGGAAGTATACAAACACTGGAATAAACCAGTCTGAAGCTTCTTGAAGAACTGTTCCAACACATAAAAATCAGTTTCAGACCGACCATCCAACTGTTGTGGTTCAAGCAATTCAATATGACATTTCTGATGCTTGTCAATCAACAAGATAAATACAAATTCCAATACTGCATCGTTTCTGTTACGCCGGGCGTAAGCGGGAGTCGCATTAATCTCTGCAGCAAGCTGATGCATGCCATCATCAACAAAATCATACCAAAAGCCATCCAAACTCCGACAACCGGCATAAGAGAAGTAATCCGGATAAGACGGACTGCGATAGGAATAAGGCATCACCTTTCCGTTTATCCAACGATAGAAAGACGCATCAGAAGAAACAACAAAATTCCAATAACGGGCCGGCTTCTTTAAAAAAGTCAACATGCCATCATACCAGTATGGCAAAACATGCTCCGAACCTGCTTTTTTCTGAAGTTTCTTATAAACAGAAGTATTTTCTGTCCCGTCCGGATTCAAGACAGCTTTCAAATGCAAGGGCAAATCGCCCCAAACCGCCCGCAAATCTTGCGCACCCTTTACAGGACAAGTTTCCAACACAGACTGAACCATCAAACCGGTCCAAAGACTGGCCACAGAATCTTTTCCTTCGTAAACATTATCCGGCCAATCCTTTTGATTCCGGGCAGCATAATTATCCTTCAAATCCTGCACGGAAACCGTATCCATGGGAAAGATTCCACGACGTTGATCAAAAAGCCGGGTTACGGCTTTGCTGTTTTCCCGATACAGATAACGTTCAACCGTTCTGCCCACATCCTCAAACAGCGACTGCCCCCAAAGATAATAGGGAAATAGCACCCATAAGAGCCAAATCCTGCGTTTCATGGCCGACCTATTTAAACAGGTTAATTATTAGAGGTTATTTTGACGGCAAAAAGTCCTCAAACCACCAGCCGCGTTCGTCATATAAAGCCTTGATATAACGGCCGGGCAGAATACGCCCATCGGAAGTGTAAAGCACTTGGAACATACCCGCACGCAGATTCCGTACAAAAGACTGTAAACGATGAAAAGCCGACTCGGTTTCCCGGTCCGGATTTTTTGGAGACAACAAAACGGCATCCTGCTTACCTTGAGTATCTATGGTCAGCATCCAGGTGAAACGAACTGCTTTAGGCCCCGGATTGCCTTGAAGACTACTGCTGGCCGCCATAGAGAACTGATACATACCATCAGAAATTCCTGATGCCCAAGTACCATCAAAAATAATAGAAAGAGACGAATAAAAATCAGGATCGCACGTTATCTCCGTTATGTATTCAGGACGGCCGTGATTAAAATAAAAAAAGAATGGTTCGCCTGATACGATGAACCCCATATAATACAGCGGATTATTCAGCAACGTCAGGGGACCATCATACCACTGCGGATAAATCTGTTTGGAATATTCTTTCCGATAGATGTTTTTATAAGCAGATTTATTAGGAACCTTTTTTAACAGGCGGTCAAACAGTTTTTCATCTTTTTGTCCCTCTGGGTTCTGAATTTCCACAAGTTGTAAAGGTGGATAAAGCCATATTCCTCGTGCAGCACGCGCTTCCTTCAGCGGAGCACGCTCCAAAGGCGAACGCACCATCAGCATACTCCAGATACCACCTACCGAATCTTTGCCTGCATATATATTTGCCGACGGTACGGCATCAACATAGCGATCGTAATGCTCTCGCATCTCTTCCCAGGAAACCGTGTCCAGCTGAAAAAGACGCTCAAAACCTTCCCTGTCATATTTACATCCGTAACTGTAACGAACCAGAGCTTCATAGTCTCCCAAATAGTCTGGAAATCCCTTGCTGCCAACTGGAGATGTATGATATCTTTGAGCAAACACGGGTAAAGAAATCAAACTACAGAGGGTGATTCCCGATAAAATGTATTTCCAATTTTTCATAAGCATTTTTTAAGATTAATATTTGGTTTCATTTACATCTATCTGTTCCCTGATTTGTTTTATCTGTTACTGAATGTCGACAGCATAAAACCGAATTTCCCCAATCCTTTATCAACAAAGAAGGATAAGCTCCATTTTATTAAAAGAGTTATCTCACCAAAAACTTACACGACAGAAATTTCATTCCTTGTTTTTCTATGATTAGAATATTATTCTATTTCATCACAAATAAATGAAAAATAAACTACAACTCAAAGGAAAAAGCTTTTTATAATAAGAAAGTGTACAAAAGTATACCTTCTCACTATAAAAAGCTTTCAAATTAAATTGGATATAGCTAAAATCCTACTTGGATTTATTAATCAACTTGAATTAAACGAGCATGAATGTGTCCGTCCTGATCCAAGGTATATTCACTCCACACACTATTATATGAACTTTCTAAAACGGTACGAAAATCCTGACGTACTTGCAGACAGAAAGGACGGACGGTGCCCTGGGGAATATAATACGACCATAAATCTCCTTCACGCGCCAAGAGACAGGCATCCACAATCTTACCTTCGAGAGTATAGACCACCAGAAGACCTTCCCGATTCGGATAATTATAGGCTTTCGGCACGTCACCGAACTTGTACAGGGAACAAACCACATATTTACCGGAACGGAAAGTGTACAATGGGTACCACCCAATGGTCCGTTTCTCACAGGTTGGATCTATTCCGTCGGGGATGAAGCGACGGACGTAACCCACACTCAACGGCTCCTCCGAGTCCGAAGAAGGTCCGCCTTCTGCCGCAGATGCTTTCTTCCGGCTCTCTAAAGAAAACAGATTTTTCACATCCTCCCGATCACCGAAAGGACGGAACAGAGACAGATAATCGGCAAAGGAAACAGACACATCCTCCGCATCGCGTTCCTTTATTTCCTTCCAGGCTTTCTGAGTCTGTACGCCGGTAATCCGGCCGTCGCCACGAATCTCATAGCGCATGCGGCGCACTTCAAAATCCTGATTACCAAAGTCGGCCAACTGCTGTTCATTCAGACAAGAAGCCTGATCGGACACAAAGGCCATACTGTCCAGGTTGCCTTTCATGCGGAAATAATACACATCGCCCATACAAGGGGCAAATCCTTCGCGCCCCAATACCCGATAATCCAGCGGGAAACCGTTTGGAGTATAAGTGGCCATCACGTAATCCGTAAAATTCCAGCCCTTGTGGTTCAGTTCGCAATCTATACGGAAAAAGGCCACATCCAGATTCTTGTAAGGGATGACCGAACCTTTCAGGTGAACGATCGTGGCACCTTCGTAATCCTTATCGATCATCTTGGGCAAAAACAGCGTATCGAAACCGGTTGCTACATACTTCTCATCGATTCCGCCCTGGCCAAACAGATCTAAGGAAAACTCCTTGTCTTTCCACGGTTCAAAGCCGGATTTATAATGCTGATAGGCTACGTTCCGAACAGATTCGTAGAGCGTTAAAGCTGAAGCAGGAGGACAGGCCGGCGCAGACTTCTTGCGCAAAGTATAGATAAACGGCAAGGAAGGATTTTCCAAGGAATAGATCCGTGCTTTCTGAAGATCATGGCTGATTCTTAGGGAAAACTCCACATCTTTTCCGTAATACACGTATGCTGAAGCCGGATAGATGCTTCCATCTGCATCCATATCAATTTCATCACCAAAATCCCAACCATCCGGCCGCTCCGCTTCTCCTTGAAAGATACAAGCTTTCTGCTGGTGCACATCTTTTGAAGACAACCAGAATGATATTTTCAGATCATTCACTTTCTCCCAAATCAGAGTCTGGGAAATCGTATCGTTCTGAAAAAACAATGTATCTTTCTTCTGCTCTGTCTTTTTCCATCGGGCCCTTCGGTCTATCTGCTCCAATTCCGGCAATGACTTGCGGACAAAAACCTTTTCCGACAAATAATTCGGATTGCTCAGATAAATATTTCCGTCTTTCAAAACAGCCTCGTAAGATGCGGACATTTGCTTATAAGCCTGAGCATGGAGATAAGGGTCTATACCACGAACAGCATCAGTCCGCCAAACGGTAACCGGCACAGCATCATCAAAAAGCTGATTCCCCTCCAGAGACAAGTCAAAACGCATCCGGCCCTTCTCTATTTTCAGGTTTCTGGCCTCTGCGACGAAGAAACCGGGATAATAACCTTCTCTTGCCGAAACGAATTCATCTGTTGTTCCCCAAAAATAAAGCCGGACAACATCTTTCTGATACTTAAGCGCCAGAATCCGATCCTCTGCATGTGAATCTCCCGGATCTGCACTACAATAATAATATACTATGGAATCTGCCGTTCCGGCAGCACGACAAACAACCGGGAACAGGACAACCAACATGATTCCCAACCATAAAAATCGTTTCATAAATCATTAAAATTAAACGTTTCTCATAACTTCTTCTTTCTCTTCCTCAACAGATTGTGGCAACACAAAACGAATCGGCAACCCCATTCTTACATGCACCAGCTTTCCGTTATTCAACTTTCCGGGCAACCAGTTCGGCATCTCCCGAACCACCCGCAAAGCCTCAGCGTCAAGCAAAGGATGAACGCTGTTTTTGATTTCAATCTGCTCCAGCGCACCACTACAAGTCACCACAAAATGTATCAAAACCCGTCCTTCAATTTTCTGGGCAACGGCTTCTTTGGGATAAACAACATGACTCGTCACATAATCAACCAATGCCGAATCACCGCCAGGAAATGAAGGAAGAATCTGTAACCTGCGAGTCACATCGGTCACAGTATCCCGATCGGACTTCGTTTTTAAATTGGATTCCGACTTAAGCCTTGGTTTTGATTTGATTTCAGGCTCAGGCTGAACAGCCTGCTCTACCCTGTTTCCGGTGTTCCTCACCTGATCAGGTTCAGGCCGAACGTTCTCAGTTTTTTCGAAAACACGCATCGGAACAACAGTTTTTAATGCCTGGACACTCTTTTGTTCAACCCGAAACGAAAACAACATCAACATACCCAAAGCCAAAGGCAGCATATAAAGACCTTTCACTGATTTCCAAATGCGTGATTTTCCTTTCAGCATCATCGCAATGCGTTGTTTCAACAAACTCTGATTGAAACTATGGATCAGACTATACATTTTCTGATCGACTGTTTTTTGAATCAGCAATAGCTGATAAGTCCGCGCATCAAAACCGGAAGCCAGTACATAACGGTCAGCCTCGAACTCATGCACCATCCGCAAGTCGCGCTTCAACCACCACGCAGCCGGATTAAACCACTGAAAACAAAGAAACAGTTCGGCCAGGACCAGATCGCAGGCATGACCCAAAACCGTATGTGCCCGTTCATGAGCCAAAACATAATCGGCCAGTAAACCATGATCTGACGCAGAAAGAATCACCCGCCCTAACCAACTGAACGGTCCGATCTGTCCCGGGTAACGATAAAACACCATTCCGTCGGCAGTCCGTTCTTTCCGGCATTTTCCCAACAAAGAGGACAAATAGCCAAAAACCAACAGATTCTTCAACAACATCAAACCAACGCCGGAAAAATAAATCGAACAGAGAAGCTGACACCAGAAAAGATTTCCGGAAGCCGGACGCGAATCCGCAACTACAGTTACAACAGACTCCTGTAAAGATACGGTCAGTTCGGACAAAGGCTCCGAAAATACCGTATGACGTTCCGAAATCCAGGATGAAACATCTGCCAACGGAAGCAACAAGGCGCAAAACAGCGATCCCAACAATATAATCCGGTTCAGACGATGAAAAGATTCCCCGCGCAACAACAAACGGTAAAACGACTCATAAAGAAATACGCAAACCGCAGACTGAACCAAATAAATAAAAAATGCCTCCATATATCAGATGTTCCAAAACCGGTCAAGATCGGAACGCTCATAAACAACAAGCAGCCCCAAGACCTGTATCTAATGATGCTATTATTGAACGAATGCAAATAACGGTATTTTATCGTTTATAAACTAACTTTCATAGTTAATTAATGCAAATCCCTTAAGAAAGCTTCAAAACAACCAGCAAAACGAGATGAGCACCAGAGCCGGATGTGATGCCCATCTGATGCTGATCAGACGGCCGCCTCGTTTTTGCCTGTTCACGGCCATTTTTTAAAGGATTTAAAAAGTCGTTTTAAATATTGTTTTTCCTCTTCTTTCGGTTGGGAAATAGTTATTTTTGTTCTGCATTTAATCGAACCAGCACTTAAGACTATGAACAACCAGCGCCTAATCAGTTTTCTTTTGACAGGAGCTTTTTTCCTTTTGACTCGAAGCTCACTTACGGCACAGTCCACCGATACGCCAAGCATCAGACCCGACCATGTAAACAATGCTTTATCTCCTTATTTTCCGCCTGTATTCAATCAGGATGGCGGATCTTGCGGCTCCGCCTCACGAATCGGTTACATGTTTACCCACGAAATAAATGCCTACCGACGAGACACGGCCGACTGCCCGGAACACATTTATCCGACGCATTTTACCTGGCTGCTGACCAACAGCCATTCCGGCAAGGAAGGCATGGCCCAGGCCAACGGTGTACCCAACGCAACCGTTTACGGCGGACCGACTTATTCACGTCTGTTTGGAAATCAAGACTGTTCGGACATGGATTTCGGTTGGATGCAGGGATATGACAAATGGTATTCGGCCATGTTCAACCGAATTTCACACAACTCCTTCTCGCCTTATGGCGTCGATACGGAAGCGGGACGTGAATACGTGAAAAACTGGTTGTGGAATCATCAGGGTGACGATTCATTTGGTGCAGGCGGCATTTGCGGCATCGGTGTGGCCAGTGCCTGCAAGCAGGGGACAATAGCCAATGATCCTCAAGGAAGAAACAAGGCGGCCGGAGTGGTCGGACAAAAATACGTAACGCGCTGGGGCAACGGAGTGGATCATGCGCTGACCATTGTCGGTTACGACGACCGGATTGTATTCGATCTGGACAGCAATCAGGTCTACGGTGAACGGGACAAGGATGAATGTGGTGCCTGGATCATTGTTAATTCCTGGGGAAACGGATGGGCCAATAAAGGATTTATCTATTGTCCGTATAAATATGGTTTTCCGGTACGGCAACACGAAGGAGGCGCCTGGCGGCCGGAGTTTTACCATGTCCGGAAAGAATACCGCCCGAAGCGCACGCTGCGCCTGCTGATGGACTATTCCCGGAGAAGTGAGCTGAAACTGTCGGTAGGCATTGCATCAGACACCGCTGCCACAAAACCCGAACGCATTGTCGCAATGGAACATTTCAAATTTGCCGGGGACGGACGCGGGAACCGTCAGGCCACTTTGGGTATGGATGCGCAGACACCGATGCTCGGGAAATGGGCCGACGGAAAGCTGCATGACGAACCGATGGATTTCGGATATGACCTGACGGACTTGTCGGCCGAATTTGACACGCATCGTCCGTTGAAATATTTCTTGATTGTAGAATCAAAAGAAGGTGCCATCGGTACGGGAAGCATTTACCGTTGCGCCGTGGTGGATTACGAATTCGACCGGAACGGCGTGGAAACCCTGCTTACCGACGGATTCCACACAACCATACGGAATCAGGGACAGCAGACAGTCCTGTCGGCTGTTGTTTGGGGAGAACCGTTCTTTGCGCCACGTAATGCACATATAGAAGACGGATGCATACTGGCATGGGATGCCCCTCAGAAGTCCCATTATCCGTTGATAGCTTATGTGGTCCATACAGACAAGGGCACATCCGATACGCTGGACCTGTCGGCACGGCATTATCCTTGTGGCGACGTGACCGCGTCTTATTCGGTTGCCGCCCTATATCGGACCGACAGCCGGAAACTGTATCAGGGAACCGTGCCATATGGCGTGAAAGAGACAGTTTCAGACACGATTTCTTCGGTCTGTTCCGATACCTTTCGTCCGGACATCACGGGCGATCGCCCCGGAACAGCTCTGGTGTTGCATCGAAGCGGATTTACGGTGCCGGATGTTTTCTCGTCCAATTATCCCGAAGCTACCGTGGAATATTGGCTGAAACCCGACAGTTGGCATGATTGGAACCAGAGTTCCGGTCCGGGATGGGGACATTTTCTGATTCATGCCAACGACAATGGTTCGCTTTCTGTCGGTTGGGATGGTAACAGCCGTTTCAACTCCCGTCCGGGACTGATCGACACGGGGCGTTGGCATCATTTTGCCTTTGTCGTGCGCCAGGACAGCCTGACGGTATTTATCGACGGGGATCCTGTCGGTGGCGTACGTGCCAGGAACCGGAACGGATTAGGCGGATTCGGTCATTGGCCGTTTGCTACGGACGAAGCAGGCAGTTTCGACGGAATCTTATCGGAGGTACGCATCTGGAAAGAAGCCCGCAGCGCGGAGCAGATACGTCGGTCCATGTATCGGCGTTATGCCGGAGCAGGTATGCCGACAGGCCTGTTGGCTTACTATAAGGGACAATTGTTTCAGCAGAACGGTAAGACCTTCTGGCGGGACTTTGCTGGCGGTCATCATGCCGAACTGGCCCCGTTTGGGAAGTTTGCTTTGGCAAATGAGGATTTTCCGAAACAGGAAACAGCCCGGGAGATGCAGGATGAGGACTGCTTTTTAGGCATCGGCGTACCCGACGGTGTGCTTTATGCAGGACAGACGATTCCGGTTGCGGCAAATTGCTGCTCGTCTATAAAAAATTTCATCTGGGAAGCTCCCGATGCGTCTGTTTCGGCACGGACGTCCAAAAACATCCAATTATACTATGCCCGTCCGGGAAATTATGAACTGATTCTTCGGGCATCGACATTTAGTGGTGATACGTTGTCGGTCCGGAAGACGTTATCGATAGTCCGTCCGATACGTTCAGCCAGTTTTCGTGCTTCCATTCCGGTCGCGGCAGCCGGCGAACGAATCAGTTTCTTACCGGAACATCCGGTAGCAGGATATGCTTATCAATGGACTATGCCTGGTGCGGAATCCGAACAGGCTTATACACAACAGGCAGCAACCGTATATCCGAAATCGGGTTCTTATAAAGTAAAACTTCGGGTGAAGGATGCAGATGGAAAACGCGTAGGACATTCGGTACAGCGCATTTTCGTGGAACAGGTTGCTCCGAAACCGGCTTTCGATCTTTCTTCCAGTGTGATTTTGGCTGGCGAGGAAGTGGTCCTGACAGACCGAAGCCGATATGTACCCAACGAATGGCACTGGAGTCTGGACAGCCGGAAGACGTCCTTGCGGACCAAAGGCCATAAGGCAACCTTGCGTCTGTATGCCCCCGGTGTTTACGATGTTACCTTAGAGGCAGCCAACGAAAAAGGAGCCCGAAAGTATACGCGTTCAAGAGCCCTGGTGGTTTGTGCGGCTGACAGTGAGAATGGATTGAATTTCGGAAGCGGAACGGCATCGGTAGAAACAAAAGGAAACTGGGAAGCGGCGCGTGAAGCACTAACAGTAGACTGGTGGATGGATGCTTCGACTCAGAAAGCTACATCAGGTATCGGCACCGGAAAAGAAAGCTGGCAGCTGTGGGCTTCAGCCGACGGCAACATGCGTTTCGAACTGGATAGCGTGGCCGTTGCTTCCGGTGCCGGGTTCGTACAACCGGGCGCATGGCATCATTATGCCGTTCGGTTCCATAATGGCGAGGTTCGTTTCTATCGGGACGGTTCCCTGGTACGTGCCGATTCTCTGCGCATGCCGCATACACGCCAGGTAGTATCGGCTCTGCCGCAATCCAGCAGTTTTGTGCTTGGAGGTGCGCAACACCCGATGAATGCCGTTGTGGATGAATTCCGTTTATGGAATCAGGCTTTGCCAGACACCTTGCTGGCCCGCTATGCGAATGCTCCGGTTGCCGAACCGCAGCGAATGAAACAGGAACATGGACTGATGGTCTATTATGACTTTAATCAGAACGGTGGTGCCGTAATCGACCGGCTGACGGGACAAGGTATGGGCGTCCGTCACGGATTCGGTCCGGACGGTGACGCCTGGGGCGCTTCCAAAGGAGTGTTCTGTCTGGATGTGGCCTGTCCGTTTACGGATCTTTCCGAACAGATATTGCCTCAACACCAGCGTCCGTTTGCCTCAGGAAAAACGAGTGTAAACATTAAGAATGCCAAGCGCTTCCGGACATTTGACCAGGAAGAAACGGTAAAATTGAAACCAGAGGAAAGTCAGGCATCGGAATACCTGCAGGCCGACCGCTGGATCATAGAAAACGCGGTAGACAACGACAGTATCGTCACGGGAATGTATGTGGATAAAAACAAAGGAGACGCTCTCTGTGTTTATACCGGCTGGGACAGCTTTGCTCCGGCATTGGAAAACCACAAAATGTATTGCCGCATTCGCTTGCCCCGGGGTAAATATGAATTCTCATTCATACCGGCACAAGGTATTTCTGCCGGGGCTTCCAAAATGGCTGTTGCACTCGGAGAACAAATGCCGGATTTCGACCAGCCGGATGCCTTGTTGGCTTCCTGTCCGGTCAGCGATCGTCGCCTCTCGTTTGTTCTGGAACAAGAATCGGTCGTATCTTTAGGCTTCCTGTTCCAAATGTCGGGCCGAAGCGGTGTTGCGATAGACCGTATATTTTTGTACCGGGGAAGTCTGACTGACTCCGAATAGGTTTTCCCATAAGTTTATGGATCTGATTACTCGCCCTCAAAAGTCTGTTTGGATATAGAACTTTGAGGGTGATTTTATATCGGATACGGATATGGGGGTATTCCACGACCAGTTAACCCGTTTATCCGTTACGCCCGTTTTCGAAAGGATAAACCCAGCATGGCTTATTTTCCTGTCCGGAATCAATCTGCCAGACTTCTGTTTGCAGATATCCCGTTTTTTTACGAATATTGCAAACCAATCGTACATGATATTTTTTTCTTATGCTACTACCCTATCTTGATCCGGCCCTCATTGAAGCCGGATGTGACGAGGCCGGCCGCGGCTGTTTGGCCGGACCGGTCTATGCCGCTGCGGTTATCCTTCCGAAAGATTATCGTCATGAACTGTTGAACGATTCGAAGAAACTGAGCGAAAGGAAACGTTACCAGTTGCGCACGGAAATCGAACGCGATGCGTTAGCCTGGGCCGTTGGTATAGCCGATCCGACTGAAATTGATGAAATCAACATTCTGAATGCCTCTTTCTTAGCCATGCACCGGGCCATCGACCAGTTGAAACTCCGGCCACAGGCATTGCTGATCGACGGCAACCGTTTCAAACCATATTCCAACCTGCCATACACGACAGTGGTGAAAGGCGACGGAAAATACATGAGCATTGCGGCTGCTTCCATTCTGGCCAAGACCTATCGGGATGATTACATGCGGCAGCTTCACGCCGAATATCCGCAATACCATTGGGACCAGAACAAAGGCTATCCCTCTAAAGCACACCGGGAAGCAATCCGGCAATATGGCACGACACCTTATCACCGCAAATCGTTCAACCTGTTGGGCGACGGACAACTGGAACTTTTTGGAGACAGTCTGTAGAAAGACTGAACGGGCACTTTAAATGCTGATACATCAAGATGCAGGTTACGTTTGATAAATGACAGATCCGATGATCAGAAAAACAGAAAGCAATGGAATTAGGTACTTTTGAAAGACAGTTGCGCCTGATGGTGCTGCTCACTCAAAACCGGGAATACAGCATTGATGAATTATGTTCCCGGTTAGACATGAGCCGCCGGACGGTTTACCGCTACCTGGAATTGTTCAAGGACATCGGTTTTGACGTGGTGAAACAAGGACAGATTTATCGTCTGGACAAGTCGTCACCGTTTTTCCGGGAGATCACACAACTGGTACATTTCACGGAGGACGAAGCACTGACGCTGCGCCACGTGCTCGATTCCTTGTCGGATACCAGTGTTCAGGCTCGCCGATTACGGCAAAAGCTGGAACGAATCTATGATTTCGGCATTCTGAACCAAATCGCTTCCGACAAAAGTCAGGCTGAAAACCTGCAAGCTCTTTATGAAGCCATCAAACAGCACCGGCAGGTCGTTCTGGAACAATATTCGTCGGCCAGCAGCAACCGGACAGACGATCGCCTGGTAGAGCCTTATCTGTTTCTGAACAACAATAATGAAGTCCGTTGCTATGAAGTGAAAAGCAGACAGAACAAGACGTTCAAAGTGGCCCGTATCGGACATGTGCAGTTGCTGGATCTGCTTTGGGATCATGAAGCATGCCATACACGACTCTACACCGATCTGTTTCACTTCAGCGGCGAACAACTGTTTCCGGTAAAACTTCGCCTGGGACGTCTGGCCTATAATCTGCTGAAAGAAGAATATCCGACTTCGGAACGGTTCCTGAAACCGGATGCCGATGACGCACACTGGATTTTTGAAACACAGGTATGCAGCTACCTGGGCATCGGGCGATTTGTCTTAGGTCTGTTTGAGGATATAGAGATACTGGAATCAGACGCCTTTCGGGCTTATCTGCAAGAAAAAATTCTGGTTTTAACAAAAAAGTTCGGTTAGTGTCGTAGATTGACACAACACGGTCGTTTCTTTGCTGCATCAGTTTAACCCATAATACTACGATGATGAAAAAAGAAATGACTATGACTACCGGCCATCTGAGGCCCCGTCCCAAAACTTTCCGTCGGCAAAATCATTTATCCCGTTGTCAGACCTCGCAGACAGACCGCAGGCCACTGGAATCGCTGGCTCATCTGTACAGTAGGATTCTGGAGGAAAAAGTCACTCCGCCGCAAGCCCTCCGCCTGCTGCACGCACAACTGGCCTTTTTGCTGCTGGCCTTTCCCTGCCATCTCCCCATACTGGTCCGTATTCTGTTTTTAGTGTGGTTTACGGTGAGTCTGATTCAATGCCGGCGAGCAGGCATAGGAAAGAATGAAGCTGCCTGACCCATTCATAAAAAGGTGTGAAAATCATATAGGGTGTCCGTTATTTCTCAAATTATATTCGTAAATTTGCAGGCAGAAGAAAAACGTTTATTTAAATCGAGAAATTATGGCAAAGAAAGCACTTTTGATGATCCTCGACGGCTGGGGAATCGGAAATCACGGTAAAGGTGACGTTATATTCAATACACCGACTCCGTACATGGATTATTTGGAAAAAAATTATCCGATGTCAGAACTTCAGGCTTCAGGTGAATATGTAGGTCTGCCCGACGGACAGATGGGAAATTCTGAAGTGGGTCACCTCAATATCGGTGCCGGCCGAATCGTTTACCAGGACCTGGTGAAGATCAACCGTGCCTGTGCTGATGGCAGCATCCTGAAGAATCCGGAAATTGTCGCTGCCTATGAATATGCCCGGAAAAATGGCAAGAACGTGCATTTGATGGGACTGACCTCAAACGGAGGCGTACATTCATCTTTGGACCATTTGTTTACGCTTTGCGGCATCTCCAAGGAATATGGCATCCAACATACTTACGTCCACTGCTTTATGGACGGCCGCGATACGGATCCGAAGAGCGGAAAAGGCTTTATTGAACAATTACAGGCCGAATGCGACAAGACCGGCTGCCAAATAGCCTCTATCGTAGGCCGTTTCTATGCCATGGACCGCGACAAACGCTGGGAACGTGTCAAGGAAGCTTATGACCTGCTGGTCAAAGGCATTGGCAAACAGGCTACAGACATGGTGGCTGCCATGGAAGAAAGCTATGCGGAAGGCGTAACGGACGAATTTGTAAAACCGATCAACAACGCGACCATTGACGGTACGATCAAGGAGGGCGATGTCGTGATTTTCTTCAACTACCGTAACGACCGCGCCAAAGAGCTGACCATCGTACTGACCCAGAAAGACATGCCGGAACAGGGCATGATGACCATTCCCGGGTTGCATTATTGCTGCATGACTCCGTATGACGCCAGCTTTACGGGCGTACACATTCTTTTCCCGAAAGAGAATGTACAGAATACGTTGGGCGAATACCTGAGTGCCAAAGGACTGAAACAGCTGCACACGGCCGAAACAGAAAAATATGCCCACGTAACCTTCTTCTTCAATGGCGGACGGGAAACTCCGTTTGAAGGCGAAGAACGCATTTTAGTGGCTTCACCGAAAGTGGCTACATACGACCTGAAGCCAGAGATGAGCGCTTACGAAGTAAAAGATAAATTGGTAGCTGCCATCAAGGAAAACAAGTTCGATTTCATTGTCGTTAACTTTGCCAACGGAGATATGGTAGGCCACACCGGTATTTACGCCGCCATCGAAAAAGCGGTCAAAGCAGTCGATCAATGCGTGAACGAAGTTGTTGAGACTGCCAAGGCAACCGGATACGAAACCATCATCATTGCCGACCACGGTAATGCAGACAACGCTATCAATGCTGACGGCACTCCAAACACGGCTCATTCTCTGAATCCGGTTCCGTTCATTTATGTGACCGAAAACAAGCATGCCCGGGTTGAAAACGGTATCTTGGCTGACGTGGCTCCTTCTATTCTGCATATTATGGGACTGGAACAGCCTGCTGAGATGACGGGTAAGAACCTGATCCAGGACTAAGCAACCGGCAACCTTGTTGTGAAATAGATCAGCCGGGCCGATTCAGCGTATCAAGAATCGGCCCGGCTTTTTCAGTGGTTTTTGCTCCAGTTGAACGCCCCGGATGCATACAACCGAAACAAAATGAAAGAATAAAAAAAGTGAGCAATGAACGTACAAATTGAAGCGTCGTGGAAAGAACATCTGGCAGACGAATTTGCCAAGCCTTATTTCGAACGGCTTACGTCATTTGTCCGGACAGAATATCGCACGACAACCTGCTATCCGCCCGGACCGTTAATTTTCAATGCTTTTAATCTTTGTCCTTTCGACCGGGTCAAAGTAGTCATCATCGGTCAGGATCCCTACCATGGACCGGGACAGGCTCATGGACTGTGTTTTTCAGTAAACGACGGAGTTCCTTTTCCACCATCATTACAAAACATCTTTAAGGAGATTCAGAGCGATACCGGAACTCCGGTTCCGGCATCGGGCAATTTGACCCGATGGGAAAAACAGGGTGTGCTCCTGCTCAACGCAACCCTGACCGTGCGCGCTCATCAAGCCGGCTCGCACCAGCATCAGGGCTGGGAAGAATTTACAGATGCAGTGATCCGAAAACTTTCGGACGAACGGGAGCATTTAGTGTTCATCCTTTGGGGGGCATACGCGCAGAAAAAAGGTGCCGTAATCGACCGGAACAAACATCTGGTACTGGCTTCGGCTCATCCATCTCCCCTGTCGGCATATCATGGCTTTTTTGGAAACAGGCATTTCAGCCTGACAAACGCCTACTTGCAGCAACATGGTAAACAACCGATTGTCTGGTAAGCATACAAGGGGCCAAGCGTATTGTAGAATTCATTTTGAAGATAAATATGAAACGGAATGAAATACCCATGATTCAGATTGACGATACGATTATATCAATCGATTGTCTGAGTGAAAAATTCTGCTGTGATCTGGATGCCTGTGCAGGAACATGCTGCATTGAAGGAGATGCCGGTGCACCGGTAGATCTGGATGAAGTAGAACAATTGGAAGCAGCCTTGCCTATTGTGTGGAATGATCTTTCAGCATCAGCACAAACGGTTATTGACAAGCAGGGCGTGGTCTATACGGACGAAGAGGGCGACCTGGTGACAAGCATCGTGAATGGTAAAGATTGTGTTTTTACCTGTTATGATGAAAAAGGATGCTGTTTCTGTGCACTGGAGAAAGCTTATCGTGCAGGAAAGACGGATTTTTATAAGCCTTTGTCTTGCCATCTTTATCCAATACGTTTGAAAAAAATCGGTGATATGACAGCACTGAATTATCATCGCTGGGATGTGTGCAAAGCGGCTGTCTGCAAAGGAGAACAGTTGAATCTGCCGGTTTATCGTTTTTTAAAAGAACCTTTGATCCGCCGTTTCGGAGAGGCCTGGTATGACGAGCTGGAAAAGGCTGTGGAAGAACTGAAGGAGCAGGGATACCTGAAGGACTGATCGGAACCGCTTCGTGTTTCAAGCAACGGGAAGAATGGTATAGGCAAGATATTTATCTGATAAAGATACCATTCTTCCTGTTTTTTATGTCCGGATTATAAAAACAATTCAGGTTCTCTTCTCGAACTGAAGTTTTCGTAGAGAAATTTGGTGAAAGGCGTGTTGAATATACGTGCTTCTTGCGGACATGACTTTACGCAGGCACAACAGAGCGTGCAAGCCGATACGTCAGTTACAATCCGGTCGTCAGAAAGAGTGATAGCGTGCGTAGGACAAGTATCAATACAGGTTCCGCACAGATTGCAGTCATCGGTGCTTTCAGGAGCCATTGGCGGTTGCTGACGGGCTTCTTTATACGGATAATTTCCGGGTACGGTTAGCTTCTGACTGACATTTCCGGACTGTAGCTTCTCTGCAATTTTTTCTCCGAACCGTGTGGCAATGGACAGGTCGTGCTCATCAGGCCTGCCGGAAGCAACGGGCATTTCCTTCCTGCTGAAACTATGCTCGCCGATAAATGCAGCCGCCGCAATGGGATTGAATCCTTTCTTTTTAAGTACATCGCACAGTTCCAGTAAGGCATCGTCGTAGTGCCGGTTTCCGTAGACGACGATGGCCACAGCAGGAGTATTCTTGCCATGAATGCCGTGAATACGCTGAAGAGCTGTGGGCGCAACACGGCCGGCATATACCGGAACAACGAATACGGCAAGTTGGTTGTCTTGAATCAGTTCTGCCTTACTTTCACTGAACGTCAGGTCAGTTTCCGACAGTTGGTTTGAAAAAATTCCCTTGCAGACTGCATGGGCAATTTTTTTTGAGGTTCCTGTCGGTGAATAGTAAAACAAATTCGTTTTATTTACGGAAGTTTTCATGGTTATATTATTTTGTAGACAAAACAAAGATAGTTGATTTTTCTGTTTCAAGCGTATCATTTTCTCTTTTGAAGATATATTTGTCAGCAGTTATGGCTAACCTCACGAATAACAGGAATGAAAAAGACGCATACAAAAAACTGCTCCCGTAGAATCACTTCTAAGGAGCAGTCATACGAAAAATTATAAGTAAGAATTGAATGATAGTTTCCTGTTCAGAAACTTATGCGTCGATATTGGCATAAGTTGCATTTTGCTCAATGAATTCACGACGTGGCCCGACATCCTCGCCCATGAGCATGGAGAACACATAATCGGCACTCGCCGCATCCTCAATAGTGACCTGCTTGAGCAGGCGGGTTTCCGGATTCATGGTCGTATCCCACAACTGTTCCGGATTCATTTCGCCCAAACCTTTGTAACGCTGTGTTGTGATACCTTGTTCTGAGCCATTATTATAAGTTTGCATGAAGCGCAATCGGTCGGCCTCCGTATAGCAATACTCTTCGATTTTGCCTTTCTTGCAACGGTAAAGTGGTGGAGTTGCAATGAACAGATGACCGTTCTGAATCAATTCGGGCATATAACGATAGAAGAGTGTCATCAGCAGAGTGTCGATGTGAGAACCATCGACATCGGCATCGGTCATGATGATGACTTTGTGATAGCGTAATTTCTCATAATTGGCCTCCTTGCTGTCTTCTCCCAATCCGAATCGTACACCGAGCGCCTGAATGATATTGTTCACCTCTTCATGTTCGAAGGCTTTATGCCACATAACACGTTCGACATTAAATATCTTTCCTCGTATCGGAAGAATGGCCTGAAACTGACGGCTTCTACCTTGTTTCGCCGATCCGCCGGCCGAATCACCCTCGACGATGAACAACTCGCAATTCGCTGCATCCCGGTCGGAACAGTCAGCCAGTTTACCGGGAAGTCCGCTACCGGACATCGGACTCTTGCGCTGAACGCTCTCGCGGGCCTTGCGCGCTGCAACACGCGCCGTAGCAGCCAGAATCACTTTATCGACAATCAGTTTAGCCTCCTTCGGATGTTCTTCCAGATAATTGGTGAGCGCCTCGCCAACAGCCTGTTGCACCGCGCCGGCTACTTCATTATTACCCAATTTCGTCTTGGTCTGTCCCTCGAACTGCGGCTCTGCCACTTTAATGGAAATCACTGCAGTCAGGCCCTCGCGGAAGTCCTCGCCCGATATTTCCACCTTATTTTTCTCCAATTTCTCGAGCTCCTTGGTGCATTGCTCTTCCGCATATTTTTTCAACGTACGTGTCAAAGCCGTACGGAAACCTGCCAAATGAGTACCACCCTCGATCGTATTGATATTGTTAACGTATGAATGAATGTTCTCGTTATAACCCGTATTATACATGACAGCCACCTCGATAGGAACGCCTTGTTTTTCGGTATTCAGGTAAATAACGTCGTCAAACAGATGAACGCGGCTTGAATCAATATAACGGACAAACTCTTTCAGCCCGTCCTTGGAATGAAAAATTTCCTGTTTCGGATTTCCTGCCTCGTCTTTTTCACGCATATCGGTAAGCGTGATAGTGATACCGGCATTCAGGAAAGCCAGTTCCCGCATACGGTTTGCCAGGACCTCATATTTGTAAGTAGTCGTAATGAAGATGCTTCCATCGGGCCAGAACTGCTGCCGCGTACCGCGTAAGGTCGTCTCGCCGACCACCTTTACCGGATAAAGTGGTTTTCCACAGGCATATTCCTGCTGATAGATCTTACCGTCGCGGTAAACCTGGGAAATCATCTTGGTAGACAGGGCATTCACACAAGATACACCCACTCCATGAAGACCTCCGGATACTTTATAGGACCCCTTATCGAACTTTCCACCGGCATGGAGCACCGTCATGACAACCTCGAGAGCAGATTTATGCTCCTTTTCGTGCATGTCAACAGGGATTCCACGTCCGTTGTCCTGGACCGTAATGGAGTTATCTTCGTTTATGGTGACTTCGATATGCGTGCAATAACCAGCAAGAGCTTCGTCGATAGAATTGTCTACGGTTTCATAGACCAGATGATGAAGACCCTTTTCGCTGATGTCTCCGATGTACATGGCAGGACGCTTGCGCACGGCTTCAAGACCTTCGAGGACTTGTATGCTGCTCGCCGAATAATTGCCGCCATTGATCTGTTCTTCTTCTGACATTTTATTTCATGTTTTATTGCACAAATATACGCAAAAAAATTAAGTTAGCGAAACAAACTTGCTTAATTATAGTTGATTGGACCAAAAAAGCTGGCCTTATCCAAAGGGATATGGCAACAACAAAAAAGCCAGACTTAACGTCTGGCTCGAATATAAAAATAGATTCTTTTTATGCTAACTTATTCACATAAACCATAAGTTTTGACTTCAAGTTTGAAGCTTTATTCTTGTGGATTACATTAATCTTTGCCAACTTATCCAAAGCTTTCTGCACGCTTGGAAGAAGTGCCATGGCCTCAGCTTTATCCTTTGTGCTTCTCAGTTTGCGGACTGCATTACGCATGGTCTTGGCGTAGTATCTGTTATGGAGTCTTCTTTTTTCCTCCTGACGGATTCTCTTTACTGATGATTTATGATTTGCCATCTCAATTCTTGATAATAATTCGTTTAACTTTGTAGTCCCTAGGAGAGTCGAACTCCTCTTTAGAGAATGAAAATCTCTCGTCCTAACCGATAGACGAAGGGACCTTAGATTGAAGAACTTTTGATTCTTTTATTAATCTGAGTGTTTGTTTCTCGATTGCGATGCAAAGGTAGATCTTTTTTTTAAATCTGCAAAATGTTTTGAGAAAAAAATGCTCTTTTTTTTGATAAAACGGTTGTTTAAGGGCGTTTTTCCCACTTTTATCACGATTTTCGGAAGGTCCAGGATGCGGTTCAGCATGATTGAATATGGAAAACTGAGTTTTCTATTTGCCTTTGCACGCACCATTGCTTATTTTTGCAGGAGAATTCAAGTTTTGAATAAAAATATGCAGGAAAAAACAAGAGCCATTGTACTCCGGACAATAAAATATAGTGATTCTTCTTTCATCGTGGATTTATTCACCGAAAACCGAGGATTGGTTCCTTTCTTAATCCGCCAATCTTCCAGTCGCCGTTCAGGCAGGAAGCAGGTACTGCTCCAACCGCTCACAATCCTGCAAGTGGATTACGACTTCAGAACGAAAGCAACGTTCCAGAAAGCAAAAGACATTTCTTTATATTATCCATATTATTCGGTTTTATCGAGTCCGGTCAAATCAGCCGTATATCTTTTCCTTTCGGATTTCCTTTATCACGCCTTACGTGAGGAACCAGCCGACGAGTTACTATTTGAATATTTAGTCACATCCTTGGAATGGTATGACCAATGTCGGCAAGGATTTGCGAATTTCCATTTGTTCTTTTTAATGCGGCTTACCCGTTTCCTCGGTTTTTATCCGAACGTGGACGCTTATCACGATGGTGATTATTTCGATTTGCAGAATGCTTGCTTCTCTACGCGCATACCTTTACACGCGGCCTATCTGGAACCGTCGGAAGCCCGGTTAGTTCCATTAATGCTGCGCATGAATTACCACACCATGCCCCATTTTCAGTTCAGCCGCCATGAACGGAACCGCTTTCTCACGATATTAAACAACTACTATCGGTTACACATACCGGGATTTCCAGAATTGTCCTCCATAGAAATTCTGAAAGAAGTCTTCTCGTGAATGTAAGATGCCACAAGCCCTTAAGAATATCGGCTGGACAGGAACTGGCGCCAACAGAAATATCTCTCTCTTGAGGAAAGGTCGATCTTTTCCTTTGCCGTTTGTCAGAGTGCTTATTATCCATAAAAAAAGGAGCCCCACGCGGCTCCTTATGACTCATTATTCAAACTCCAGGGCAAAGATCAGCCGAGCAGTTGTTTTACAATTGCACTGATGGTTTTTCCTTCAGCACGACCTGCAAATTTTTTGGTAGCCACACCCATCACTTTTCCCATGTCCTTAGCTGATGTAGCATGCACTTCCGTAATAATCGCCTGAATAGCTTCCGTAAGTTCTGCCTCATCCATTTGTTTCGGCAGATACTCTTCAAAAACGGCAACCTGCTGCAATTCCTCGGTAGCCAGATCATCGCGACCCTGCTCAGCAAACAAAGCCGCAGCATCCTTTCCCTGCTTGACAAGTTTACTGATAATCTTCAGAGCATCGGAGTCGCTCAGTTCATCATTGGCTCCAGGAGCAGTCTTTGCTTCCAGAAACAGTTTTTTGACGTTGCGCAATGCTTCCAGACGAACTTTGTCCTTTGCCTTCATTGCACTGATAATATCTTTGCTTATTTGTTCAAAAAGTGCCATATTGATTCTGTTTATAAATTAAAATACAATAGTATTGGTTTCGGGAACCGGTGCACTGGTATCCTCAGAAGTACCGATCGTATCCTCCTCTTCTTCGCTGGATTTATTTTTAATACGATCCAGAAGTTCCTTACTGCGCTTGTAAGTCGGTGTTGTATCAACCATCGCAATGATGTTTTCATTATCCAGATCTTCATCGCCAAAAATAAAGATATGATGACGACGACGGGTTTTCTGGGTATTTTCATCACGATAGAACTTTGTCCGCCGGTTGCGATTCTTTTCCTCCAGTTCTTCCTGTTCCGCAATTTTATCCGCATCTGCCTGCGTGTATTTGCTGCTCATCCCCGGTACATCCTCCAGACCGAATCCCGTAGCGAGAACCGTAATCTTTACTTTCTTTTCCAAAGTGGCATCTGTTGCCATACCCCACTTGGTTTCAACATCGGGTCCAAACTTACTCATGAAGTCATTGATTTCACTCATTTCCTCCATAGTCAGCTGATCGCTTTCCTGTTCGGCACAAAAAGTAATGCTCAGCAGTACCTTTTTGGAATTGAAAATATCGTTGTTGTTCAACAACGGAGAATGAAGCGCTTCCTCAATAGCGTGACTTACACGGTTCTCCCCTTCGCCATATCCGGTACTCATGATAGCGACGCCGCCATCTTTCAAAACCGTGGTTACATCCTGGAAATCCAGATTGATGATGCCATGTACAGTAATAATCTCAGCAATACTTTTTGCCGCAATGGACAAAGTATCATCCGCCTTACCAAAGGCATTTAACACGGTCAATTCCGGATAAATCTCGCGCAAACGTTCGTTATTGATCACCAGCAAAGCGTCTACATGCTTGGAGATTTCCTCCACACCGTCAAGTGCCTGGTCGATTTTCTTATTACCTTCAAAACGGAAAGGTATCGTAACAATACCTACCGTCAGGATACCCATTTCCTTGGCACACTGAGCAATAATCGGAGCAGCTCCGGTTCCTGTACCTCCCCCCATTCCGGCCGTAACAAAGACCATTCTGGTTCCGTCGTTCAGCATTTTCCGGATGTCTTCAATACTTTCCAAGGCGGCCTCTTTGGCGCGTGCCGGACGGTTGCCTGCTCCGAGGCCTTCCGTACCTAATTGCAAACGGGTAGGAATCGGGGAATCGCTCAATGCCTGCTTGTCGGTATTGCACAGCACAAACGTGACATCGTGTATTCCTTCCCGATACATGTGGTTTACAGCGTTACCGCCTCCACCGCCAACTCCGATAACTTTTATGATGCTCGGGCTATGAGTCTCAACATTAAATTGTATGCCCTTTTCTTCTTCCATGATGTTATTGGTTTTTAATGGTGGTTATTCTTATTCTTCAGACAACGTCGTTGTCCAGTTGTTCAGCTTTTCTTTCAGACGTTCCATGAGGCTTTTCTTTTTCTTCGGCATTTCCTCTTCGTCGTGCGTGGCTTCATCCGTGCTGACCACAGCCTCTTCCTGGTGTTTTCTCTGGGCTTCTTCCCGTTCGGCCTGCTCTTTAGCCAGACGTTCCTCTTCTTCACGTTTCGCTACCTGAGGATCTACAGCCGTACAAATCAATTCTCCTTTATTCAACAAGGAAATTAGAGTGCTCAGGTTAGATGTCTTGCTGATCTGGTCCACATGTTCGAAGTGTGCGGATAAATGCGTATTTTTGGCGATTTTCAGTTTTTCTATACCGGTTCGCGCAATAATAGCCTTATCCAGATTTTTCATATTGGCAGCACCTCCCGACACGATAATACCCGCTATCAACTTATCCTTGTAACCGCTCCTGCAGATCTGATCCCAGACATTGGCTATGATTTCTTCCATTCTGGCTTCAGTGATCTCCAGAAACGTACGTTCATCTATCGTACGGTCAGAATCGAGCGGAACCACACGCGTAAGCTCCGCTGAATCGCTGTCGGTATAAGCTGAGCCATACTTTATTTTCAACGATTCCGCCTCGTTTTCTTCTACCTGAAGACTGCAAATGTCCTGAGTAATATTGTTTCCACCCAAAGGTATAACGGTCAGATATCGGAGCAAATTATTTTTAAATATGGCCACAGTTGTGGTATCGGCACCGAAATCAACAAGAGCACATCCGGAACGCTTTTCCGTGTCTGTCAGCAGATTATCGGCCAGAGCCAATGGCGAGATGAACATATCGACAATTTCAATACCTGCAGCCTGAAAACATTTCTGGACGTTTTCCTTCATGGTACTCCGCGCGATAATATTCAGATATTTGCCTTCAATGTGGTTACTCAGGATACCTACCGGATCTGTTGTATACTGTGTTCCAATCCGATATTCCTGCGGAATAACTCCCAGGATGTCGCAATCGGCATAATTCGCACTCAAATTGGTATTGAGTAAGTTTTCAACAATATCATTGGAAATAACGACGTTGGTATCCAGTTGTCTGGATACAGAATTGCGTACCGTACGCAAAGACTGACCGCCGATACCGACATATGCCTTATTGATATAGACTTCCAGATCCTGATTCAATTGGGAAATAATACCGGTAATATTTTTGATCGTTTTATCGATATTATAGATAATACCCTTCCGGATACAATTCATGGAAGGACGTTCCACGATATCCAATATCTGTATGCTCCCATCAAAGTTCTTTCTTCCCGCTATACCTCTGATGGAAAAAGAACCGAGTTCTATTGCTACAATTAGATCCTTTTCAGCTGCCATATCTGTTCCTATTTTTTAGTGCAAATAATTTGATTGTTGTATTCCAAGGTGATTTTGGAATATTTATTCCAGCCCACCTTATTGAGTCCTTCCGTATAGAATGTCCGCATACGGGACAACTTGTCCTTGAACTGAAGCGGATCACCCAACGCAATCACATGCTCACCAACTCTGGGTATTATATCAATGTCGCCATTAGGCAAAACATGGATTTGCTCCACCTGCTTGTCCCAAAAGGGATCTTTCTGAATGAACCGGCCCAAATCGACCAAATACTCTTTGGCATATTTTTTGGTAACGGCTCCCGTAACCACCGGTAAATTGGCGTAATATTTTGATTTAGCCAACGCATTACCATTGCTATCCAAATAATAGGATTCGCCGTTATCACTCAGAACGTGTAAGATGAAATTATGCGGTTTTACCTTTATGGCCACTTGCCCTGTTGCCGTTTTATAGCAGATTGCCGATTCAATATAGGGACTACTTTTAATTTTGTTTTCTATTTTCAGCAAATCAATCTGATCCATCGGCAGATCTTCAGGATAAAGTTTCTCCTTAACCAGGAAAGCCTCGACATCCTTTGCCTGAATAAACCCGGTATTCAGACTATCATCCACCAGAATATCCACACCCGTACAAACAGTTGCCTGTTCGGGCTCGTTCCATACGGTCATGGCAGCTATAAGATAGAAAACCAGTCCGATGGCAAATAAGACCAGTAAAATCTTCTTTATCATCTATTTTTTAGTATTTCAGCTATTTGTGACGCATAATTTTCAATGTCACCGGCACCAAGCAGCACCAGAACATCAAAACTTGAGTTTTGAATCATCTCAACCAGTTCATCTTTCCGACACATACGCTTAGTTACTCCCGGAGCCAGATTATCATAAATCAACTTGCTGCTGACACCCGGAATCGGAGCTTCCCGTGCCGGATATATATCCAAAAGAATGACATCATCCGCAAGGGACAGACTGTCGGCAAACTCACGGTAGAAATCACGCGTACGACTGTAAAGATGGGGTTGAAAGGCAACGGTGATCTTTTTTCCCTCATACAGACTACGGATCGAAATCAGACTTTTTCTGATTTCTTCCGGATGATGGGCATAATCCGTCAGAAAGGCAAAATCAGGAGTCTTAATCTTGAAGTCAAACCGACGGTCCACTCCTTTAAAGGTGCGCATGGCCTGCTTTATTTCTTCAGCCGTTGCTCCGCTGATTTGCGCCAGGGCCATGGCGGCTATACCGTTTTCGATATTGATGCTCACCGGTACGCCCAATTCAATATCTGATATATTTCCCAAAGGAGAGACATAATCAAAAAGGATCGTTCCGTTTCCAATCCGAATATTCCGAGCATGAAAATCTCCTTTGTCGCGACTGTATATATAAGTCGTAACACCATCTTGAACACATGCGTTCATAGCCAATCCGTCATGAAGAATCAAGAATCCTCCGGGCTTGATCAAACCAGAATATTTCTCAAAACTTTCAAGATAAGCCTCCTTGGTTCCGTAGATATCCAGATGATCGGCATCTGTAGCCGTAATGACCGAGGCATATGGTGTTAGCCAATGAAAAGAACGGTCAAATTCATCAGCCTCAATAACGACAAAATCGCTTTTGTCAGACAGTATATAATTGGTTCCGTAATTTTTGGTAATTCCACCCAGGAAGGCATTACAGTCTACATGACTCTGATGGAGAATATGGGCGACCATGGAAGAGGTCGTGGTTTTGCCATGAGTACCTGCCACACAAATACCTTTATGCGTACGGGTCAGCGTTCCTAACACTTGTGCCCGCTTTTGAATCTCAAACTGATTCTCTTTAAAATAAACCAGTTCCTGATGACTGGATGGAATAGCCGGAGTATAAATGATCAGACAGGAAGTCCGATCCAGGCAAGCCTCAGGTATCAGATGAATGTTTTCCTCATAATGTATGAAAGCTCCTTCTTCTGAAAGTTTTTGGGTCAGTTCGGTCGGCGTCCTGTCATATCCGCCGACAGTAACTCCCTTATTGAGGAAATAACGAGCAATAGCGCTCATACCGATACCGCCGATCCCGATAAAATAAACCGCTTTTATATGATTCAGTTCCATGTCAATGTTTGTTGGTATAGGCAACAGCCAGTTTATAAACCTCTTCAGCAATTGTTTCTGCAGCATGAGGATAAGCCATTGTCCTGATATTCTTGCTCAATTTTTTTAGTTTTTCCTTGTCCTGCACGACTTCAACAGCCAATGGAATCAATCGTCTTTTTGCATCCGCATCTTTCACATAGAGTGCTGCTTCCTTGTCGACTAAAGCCAATGCATTCTTGGTCTGATGATCTTCGGCCACATTGGGAGATGGCACCAGAATGACCGGTTTACCTAAGCAGCATAACTCTGAAATGCTTCCAGCCCCTGCTCTCGATATAACTAAATCAGCTGCTGCGTAAGCTTCTTTCATATTCGATATGAAGTCGGTTACAAATAAATTGTCCGGTTGCCCTTTTTGAGTCAGCTCTTCCAGAATCTGATTAAAATAGTAACCTCCGCACTGCCAGATAATCTGTATGTTGCTTTCGGCAATTTCCTTTAACCGTCCCATGACGCTTTCGTTTAACGTCCGCGCACCCAGGCTACCTCCGATAATCAGAACAGTCGGTTTATCAGGCTGCATTTTGAATCGCTCGCAGACTTGCTCTTTGGTGAGTTCATTATTTAACAGATCCTGCCGGATAGGATTACCCGTCAGGATGATCTTCTCTTTGGGGAAGAAGCGTTCCATATGATCATAAGCCACACAAATTTTTGCAGCTTTCCGGGCAAGCAGTTTGTTGGTCACTCCTGCATAAGAATTCTGTTCCTGCAACAAGGTCGGAATGCCCAACGACTCAGCGACATTTAAGGTCGGTCCACTGGCATAGCCTCCGACACCGACTGCGACCATCGGCTGGAAATCCTTGATGATCCGTCGGGCCATTCTTTGACTTTTCAGTATTTTAAAAAGTACGGAAACGTTTTTCAGCAGATTCTTACGGTCGAATCCGCATATGGGAAGAGCCTTAATGTCGTATCCGGCAGCAGGCACACGCTTCATCTCCATGCGTCCTTCAGCTCCGACAAACAGAATCCGAGCCTCAGGATGTTGTGCTTTTATGGCGTTGGCAATGGAGATTGCCGGAAAAATATGTCCTCCGGTTCCTCCTCCGCTTATGATTACTCTTAACTCTTCATTCATACTTTCTTCTTTTTTAAAGAGCAAAATTACGAATTATTTCGTATAAAAGCACTTGATTTATAAGTTTTTTATAGAAATGAGTATTTTTGATTCAACCTTCTATCACTTCCGGAATATTTTGTGTCGTCTCAATTCTTTTTTTAGCCGAACGGCTTACACTGAGAATAATCCCCATATAAGCACAGTTGATGATCGTAGCGGTACCTCCCTTGCTGACAAACGGAAGCGGCTGACCGGTCACCGGAAATACACCCACGGCCACAGCCATGTTAATCAGGGCTTGTGTCACCAGCAAAATGGCGATTCCCATAACAAGCAATGCCGGAAAATTATTCTCACATTTATTGGCTATGCGTGCGGTTCGGAAAAGCAGAACAATATACAGGAACAGAACAAACCCACCTCCAAGAAGACCTAATTCCTCAATAATGATTGCATAGATAAAATCCGAGAAGGGTTGCGGCAGGAAATCTCTTTCTACAGAATTACCCGGCCCTTTCCCGACGATGTTGCACGTTGCTATGGCAATTTTGGCATGTGCTACCTGAGTGTTCTTCTGCAAATCAAACGACTTCGCATCCTCCGGTTCTTCCGTATGATTCTTCAGACGGTTGGACCAGGTTGGAAGTCGGTGCAATCCGGGCTTTTCACCCAGACTCTTGATCGTCGTTTCCGGAGTCAATGTGAGAAACGCATAAGCCAAACCACCGGCCAAAGCCAGAATTCCAATCAACGAACCGAGATATTTCCAGGGAATACCTCCAACAAACATCATGATGAGCACCACTAAGAAAGTCATGGCAGCCGTTGAAAAGTTTTCAGGCACAATAAAGCCACAAATCACCACACTCAGAATCAGAATAATCTTAAACGTTTGCTTCTGTGAGTGTGCCTCTTCCTTCATACTGGAAAGAACCATGGCAACAGTGGTTATCAGCACCCCTTTGGCCAGTTCGGATGGTTGGAAAGTCACGCCACCGTACTCCAGCCATCGGCTGGCATTGTTCACTTTTTCGGTAAAAAACGTAACCAACAACAGCAGAATAACGATAGGCAGCGTCAAAGGAATGAGCTTGAAAAATCGGCAAGGGATCTTATGAATACACACGGTTGTGGCCACACCCACCAGAATGAACAACATATGCTGGGTTGCCGGACGCCAGAATTCTCCCGACTTGTAACTCATGTTACTGGACGCGCTGTACACCTCGATGAGCGAAATAGCACAAAGGAAGAACAGAATCATCCACAGAACCCGGTCGCCTTCGAACAAAGTGATTTTCTTTAATATTTTTGCCGGTAAACTCATAATTTCTCCGTTTAAAGTGAACGTACCAATTGTTTGAATTGATCGCCTCGGTCTTCCATATTCTTGAACAGATCGAAACTGGCGCAACAGGGACTCAACAGAACGGTATCGCCCGGTCTGGCCATTTTATAGCAGGCCTCAACACAGTCTTTCATACTGTGTGTATCGGCTATGGGAATTCCAAAGCCATCAAAGAACTGATGCAGCTTCGTATTGTCTGCACCCAGAAAAACCAATCCGACACATTTTTTCTTAACCAGATCGGCTATGGCGTTGTAATCGTTCCCCTTGTCCTTTCCGCCGAGAATAAGAACTGTGGGCGTAGTCATGCTTTCCAGAGCATACCAGCAGGCATCAACATTCGTAGCTTTAGAATCGTTGATATATTCCACGCCCCTGACTCTGGTAACTTTCTCCAAACGATGTTCCACACCTTCAAAATCACTCAGACTCTGACGCAAAACTTCGTTTTTGACGTTGGCTATCTTGGCGGATATACCTGCAGCCAGTGAATTATAAAGATTGTGTTTTCCTGTCAGCGAAAGTTCTTCCTGTTCCATATTAAAGGCAATCGGCGTATTGATCACATATTCACCATCTGCCACGTAACCGATCATGCCTTCTTTCCGAATAATGGAGAAGGGACATATCTGTGCTTTTATTCCGTATTTTTTCAACTCACGCTGAATGATCGGATCATCAGCCCAATACACAAAAGCATCTTCTTCCGTCTGATTCTGAAGAATACGCATTTTCGCATTCACATAATTCTGCATGTTGTTTCCGTAACGGTCTAAATGATCCGGAGTAATATTCAGCAAAACCGCTATGTTTGCCCGAAACTGGTACATGTTGTCCAATTGGAAACTGCTCAGTTCAATGACGTAATAATCAAAGTTTTCCTCGGCCACCTGCAAGGCCAAGCTTCTGCCGATATTACCGGCTAATCCCACATTGTAACCGGCGTTTTTAAAGATGTGATAGATCAACGAAGTTGTCGTTGTCTTTCCGTTACTACCGGTAATACAGATCATTTTTGCATTCGTGTATCTTCCGGCAAACTCAATTTCAGAAATGATCGGAATATTTTTTTCCTTGATCTTAAGCACCATAGGTGCATCCTCCGGAATGCCCGGGCTTTTAATGACTTCGTCTGCGTTCAGTATTTTCTCTTCCGTATGCTGTTTCTCCTCCCAGACGATATTCCGGTCGTTCAGCATTTTTTTGTAGTGGTCTTTAATCTGCCCCATATCGGTCACAAAGACATCAAAGCCCTTTTTCTGTGCCAGTACGGCAGCTCCGACACCGCTTTCGGCGGCTCCCAAAACTACAATTCTTTTTTTCATAACTTATTTATTTAACCGAATAGTTTCTTTTTATCTGATTTTTAAGGTAATGATGGCCAAAGCTGCCATGATGATGGTCACGATCCAGAAGCGCACCGTAATCTTGGATTCCAGCCAGCAACCTTTTGGCCAGTTCAGGAACACCTTGACATCCGGAGCCAATTGACCCGGCTTAACCCGAAAAGTGTCATGAAGCGGCGCTCTTTTGAACACCCGAAGTTTCCGGCCATGTCTGTTGCCCCACTTGGCCACGTTGACTTGAAGCAGTACGCTCACACTTTCCATAAGGAACACAAAACACAGGATCGGAATGAGCAATTCCTTGTGAATGATAACCGCCGTCACGGCAATAATGCCGCCAATCGTCAGGCTCCCCGTATCGCCCATAAAGATCTGTGCCGGATAAGCATTATACCAGAGGAAACCAATAAGTGCTCCGATAAAGGCACAAATGAAAATCACGAGCTCCTCAGATCCGGGAATATACATGATATTCAGATAACTGGCAAACTCAATATGACTCGACACGTAAGCCAGTATTCCTAATGCAACTCCGATAATGGCCGAATTGCCGGCGGTCATCCCATCCATGCCGTCATTCAGGTTCGAACCGTTCGAAACAGCCACGACGACAAATGTCGTCATAACGACGAAAAGAATCCAGCCAGCCGCATACTTATAAGGGCCACAGAAGTCCATGATCTCACTGTAACTGAGATTGTTGTTCTTCACGAACGGAATAGTGGTACTCGTCGACTTTACCTTTTCACTTTTATGAATCACCACTTCCGTGTTGCCTTTCTGTTGCATGGTGACATTTTCACGGATAACCGCATCCGGACTCAGCCAGAGTGTAAGACCGACAAACAGTCCCAGAAGCGTCTGTCCTGCCAGTTTGTAAATCGGACGAAGTCCATCCTTGGAGATTTTCATTTTAATGTAGTCGTCCGTAAACCCGAGAAACCCGAGCCATACGGTCGTCACCAACATGAGAATCATGTAAATGTTGCGCAGGCGTCCCAACAATAGACAGGGTACGATGATCGAAACCAGAATAATGATTCCGCCCATCGTCGGAACACCTTTTTTTTCTACACCATACGGATCGATGCTTTCGTCGCGTTGCGCTTCGCTGACATGATGGCGTTTCATCCATTTAATGAAATACTCGCCGAACCAGGCCGAAATGACCAGCGACAGAATAAGCGTCAGTATGGAACGGAAGGAGATATACGTCCACATGTGTGAACCAGGTATACCATAACTTTCCAGAAAGCGGAACAAGTAGTAGAGCATGGGTCTTCTGTTTTTTATAGTCCGAAAGCTTCTCTTACAATCTCATGGTCGTCAAAATGATGTTTGACACCTTTCACCTCCTGATAATCCTCATGTCCCTTTCCGGCCACTAAAATAACGTCTCCCGGACGGGCCATCATGCATGCCGTCCGGATAGCTTCTCGCCGGTCGGTAATGGCGATGACTTTCTTCATTTGCTCCGAATCCAGTCCGGCAAGCATGTCGTTGATAATGTCCTGCGGTTCCTCAAATCGCGGATTGTCGCTGGTGATGATCACCCGGTCGCTCTGATTGACAGCTTCCTGAGCCATAAGCGGCCGTTTTCCCTTATCCCGGTTTCCACCCGCACCGCAAACGGTAATAGTCTGCCCGCGTCCGCACAAAATTTCATTAATCGTTGCCAGCACGTTTTTCAGAGCATCCGGAGTGTGGGCATAATCGATAATAGCGGTCACACCTTCTTTGGAACGAATGGCCTCAAAGCGTCCGTTGACAGGATGAAGCGTACTGAGCACAAGCAGAATCTCCTCAGGATCTTTACCCAACAGACAAGCAGCTCCGTAAACAGCCAGCAGATTAGACACGTTAAACCGTCCGATAAACGGAACGCTGACTTCCCTACCGTTGATCTCCAACAACATGCCTTCAAACGATTCTTCTATGACCTTAGCCTTGAAATCGGCCGTATTCAACAAAGAATAAGTTTTGACCGTGGCCTGAGTGTTCTGAGTCATGAACAAACCGTTTTTATCGTCGCGGTTGGTCAACGCGAAAGCCTCTTTGGGCAAAAGATCGAAAAAGGCCTTTTTAGCATCACGATAGTTTTCAAAGGTTTTGTGATAATCCAGATGATCGCGTGTCAGATTGGTAAAAATGCCACCGGCAAATCTCAGACCTCCGATACGTTTCTGAGCAATCGAATGTGAGCTGACTTCCATAAAAGCATATTTGCATCCTTCATCAGCCATCCGTCCCAACAGTCGATTCAGAGTAATCGGATCGGGAGTAGTGTGTTCTGTCGGGACAGGCTCTCCGTCAATATAGTTGCACACGGTGGAACAAAGTCCGCATTTATATCCCATTTTCCGGAACATATTATATAATAAGGTAGCGATTGTCGTTTTTCCATTTGTCCCGGTAACACCAATCAATTCTATTTTTTCAGTAGGGTTTCCATAGAACGTTGTGGCCACCTTTCCGACAACAGCCTCCGTATCGGCAACTTGTACAAAAGTCACGTCCTCCGGTCTGTACTCCGGCAGTGTTTCGCAAATGACGGCTTTCGCGCCTTTTTCCAAAGCTTTCCCGATATATGTATGTCCGTCGGCCTGTGTACCTCTGACGGCAATAAACAAATGACCTGCTTCGATCAGGCGTGAATCGATATTAACTCCGGAAATATCTTTGTCGGTATCTCCATACGTACCCGTACATTTAAGATCCTTTATAAGCTGTTCGAGTTTCATATTCTGTTCTTATTTATGGTTTAGTTTTAATTTTAGTTTTATGGTTTGTCCTTTAACGATTTTCGTTTCCGGTCTGATACTTTGACTCACGACCTTTCCTATGCCCTCCAGATCGACTTTCAGCCCTCTGCTTTCTAAGACATACACAGCATCCCGCGCGCCCATACCTCGGACATCGGGCACCATATTCTGCGTATATTTATTACTGGTCAACAAAACATTGTTGCCGACATTTTTAGTTGTAGCCCACTGGATCGGTCCGGATTCTTCGATTTGGAAATCGGCCTGATAAGGAACTTCCAACGCTTTCAGCACGTATGATGCAGCCTGAGCGTTACCCGGCAAGACATCCGGTACAAATATGGAAGTCGAATCAGCACCTTCCGACGGCATCCGATAAACCCCTTCCGACATGACAGCCTGAGCAATTTCCCGGAAGACAGGACCACACTGTCCGCCTCCCGACGCCGGTAAGCCGGACTTCTGGATAGCTACGATACAACTGTATTTCGGTTTGTCTGAAGGGAAATAGCCGCAGAAGCTGACCAAATATTTCATTCCGTTCCCGTGATAACCGCCTTTTCCTTGAGATACCTGAGCCGTTCCAGTCTTGCCGGAAACTTTGAAATTAGGACAGCCGGCCTGTTTACCCAACCCTTTGCTGACCACCAGTTCCAATATTTCCTGAATATCCTTTAACGTTCTCGGCGAACAGATTTGTTCCTTAACCACTTCGACCGGAAATTCCCGGATCGTTTCACCATTCTTTTTCTCTGCCTTCACAAATCTGGGCTTGACCATTTTTCCACCGTTTGCAATGGCATTATAGAATGTAAGGGTGAATATTGGCGGGATTTGAGTTTCATAACCGATACTCATCCATGGAAGAGCCGTTTTCGACCAGTTGGACTTATCCTTGTTCGGCCGACGTACATTCGGCGTTCCGCTGCCCACCAACGGCAGATCGATCGGTATGCCTACTCCCTCCCGGTATAGTCCATCCACGAACTTTTCGGGATGATCCTTATAGTTCATGTCAATCAAGCGACTTACTCCGATATTGGACGAATACATCAGAACCTCAGCCACACTGATCTGTCCGTAACCGCCCCGCCGCCAATTGTGATCGCGCATGGTGCGTCCGTACATCGGCCACTGACCGTTACCGGTATCCACCATGTCGTCCTTCTTGATTTTCCCGTCTTCAAGAGCCACCATGATAGAAGCCGTCTTGAAAGTCGATCCCGGTTCCATCATGTCAGCAACGGCATTATTCTTTATTTCCCGATATTTTCCATCCCGACATTTCGTCAGATTGACAATAGCTTTTACGTCTCCCGTAGCAACTTCCATCAAGACAACCACTCCGACATCTCCGTTGATTTCCTGCAGCTTGCGCAAAATAGACTTTTCGGCTACATCTTGCATCGCCACGTCGATGGTCGTCTCAATATCATTACCGTCAACAGGAGGAGTATCAACAATATTCAGCCATTTGTTCCGCACTTTCGCCCGGTGCGACAAACCTTCCTTACCTCGGAGGATGGAATCGTAGGACAATTCCAGACCATAACGGGCCGAATCCTTGCTGGCATAGAGCGCTCCCAATGTACGGGTAGCCAGCGAGCCGTATGGCTTCTTGCGCTGATTGAATTCCTCGACATAAAATCCGCCTTTATTGGCATTTTCTCGAAACAGCGGCAACTTTTTGCAAGCCTTGTACTGAATGTAGGAAATACGGTTTGGATAAAGCAGCCAGTAGCGGCTTTTCAGCTTGCGCCCTCTTTTTAGTTTCCTTTTGAATTCCGAGGCAGTCACGTCCGGAAAAATCCGGTGCAGGCCCCGGCAGATCGAGTCCATATTGTTGGTCAGCATGGTATCACGCCAATGCTGCAGTTTCGCCATTGCCTCAGGGTCCTTATCGTAAGCCATAAAATCCATATAGATTTTATATTCCGGCAATGAACTGGCCATAATCTGGCCGTCTGCAGAAAGAATATTACCCCGATTGGCCGGTATCGGCACATTCTCTTTAATAAGTTGCTTGCTGACCTCTTCCCAATAGGCACTTTTGAAAAACATCAGATAAGCGGCATTTCCCAAGATATACAAACCTCCGGCCGTCATGACGATAATCACGACGAAATAGCGCGGAATGATTTTTTTATAATTAAATTTCATGTCTATTTGGTTTTGATCAGGAATGGCGGTTCTTTGGGAGCAGCCAGCATGCTGTCTTTTGTCTGTTTCAGTTTTTCTTCCACCTGACTCTGTCTCGTTTTCACGGTCAGTTCACTCGAACGGGTTAGTGCATGATATTTTATTTCCTGAAGATCGATTTTCAGTTTTTCCAATTCGATGGTCTCCTGTTGCGCCGAATATCGGTTTGTGATATAGATGATAATAAATATCAGACAGAGTAGGAACAGACCGAGCTGACGTCTGATCCAGCTGGCAGTCAGAATATCGCCGCCCAGAATCTTTTTCAGGGAAATATTACTTTCTTCTTCTACCCCATCCGATTGTACCAATTCCTGCAATGCCGTTGTTTCTTCCGACGACTCTTGCTCCGACGGGCGTTCTTCCGCTTCATCCGGTTCGTGTTCCAGACCGGCACTTTCTTCCTGCTCCGGCAGGAGCTCTTTCGTTTCCTCGTCTTTGTTTTGTGAGATTCTTGTTCTTTGCATATTTTCCGGTTGGTTGAGGCGTTAAAGTTTTTTTTCTGCTATTCTTAGTTTGGCACTCCGGCTTCTCGGATTCCTTGCCTGTTCTTCATCTCCGGCCGTAATGACCTTGTTATTGACAGCTTTCAGAGGAGTCTGGACATTTCCGAAGAAGTCTTTTTCCATTTTACCTTCCGCATTCCCTGTCCGGATGAAATTTTTCACGATCCGGTCCTCCAGTGAATGATAGGTCAAAACCGACAGCCGTCCACCGGGACGAAGCAGTTCGGATGCAGCATGCAACATTTCCTTCAGAGCATCCATTTCCTGATTAACCTCTATGCGTAACGCCTGAAAGACTTTTGCCAATTCTTTCTTTTCACGCTCACGTTCAAAGAAAGGCCTGATAATTTCCATAAAGTCTCCGATAGTAGCAATGGGCTTTTGCGCGCGTTTCCGGACAATAGCTGCAGCCAGCTTCCGACTGTTTTTCAATTCCCCGTACAGAAAAAATACATCAGCCAGTTTTTCTTCAGAATATTCGTTGACCATATCAGCCGCTGTCTTTTTCCCCCGCTGGTTCATACGCATGTCAAGCGCCCCGTCAAAACGAAAGGAAAATCCGCGTTCCTGAGTGTCGAAATGATGGCTCGAAACTCCCAGATCAGCCAATAGTCCGTCAATCTGCTCCACGCCATAATAACGCATCCAGTTTTTCAGATACCTGAAATTGCTTCTAACGAATGTAAACCGTCCGTCATCAACAAGATTGCGTTCGGCATCCTTATCCTGATCGAAGCTGTACAGATGGCCGTTTGCCGAAAGATGTTTCAGAATCTCCCGACTGTGCCCTCCGCCCCCGAATGTCACGTCAACATAAATCCCTTCCGGCCGGATATTCAGTCCGGCCACAGTCTCTTCGAGCAACACCGGGATATGATATGCAGTTTCTGTGGTCATAGTTCTTGAATTTCTTGTTTGATTTCCGGTTTCATTAGTTGTTCCAGATCATCTCCGAAATCTTCACCATCCCAGGAAGCCGTGTTTTCCCGAGCCCAAATCTCGATGGTATTGTCTACCCCGATAAACCGGATATCACTTTTGATTTCGGCTGCAGCCAGATTACGTTTGGTCAGCAGAATACGACCATTCCCATCAAGGGTAATGCTTTCGGCGCCCGCCACAAATTTCCGAAGCACTTCCCGTCCTTTCCGATCGAAAGCGCTTGTTCGGGCCGCAATCAGATCTACCTGAGCATTCCAAACACTTTCAGGATAAAGCACGAGGCATTTCTGAAAAACATCCTTGCGCAACACTAACGACGATTCTCCACAGGCCAGCAGGATCTTCCGGAACACAGCCGGTAAGAATACCCGTCCCTTTGCGTCCGTTTTTGCATCAATATTTCCGGTAAACCTCATGCCTGTTTCTCCTCTTTTATTTTTAGGCTTCAAAGTTACGAAATTCCCCACACTTCCCCACTTTTTTCATTCTTTTTTTTTCAACAGCTTGTTGAAAAGTACTCGTACGTTGTATTTTACTGTAAATTAATGGGGTATAAATCATAAATCCGGTGGGGCCACTGTTCAACGTGACTCCGTCTGCTACGCCTCATTTTTTTACACTTTTCGCATACCGGCCACGCCGCAACGACACCATCCGAAAAACTTAAATTTTTCCAGAACCGCTATCCAAACGACAGCATACGCTTACGAATTAAACTTTAAAATAAACAGGACAAAAAAGCAAACGTATTCAGCAAAAAAACCATCTAAAGGAATAGTCAATAATCGAGCGGTTCTGTCAAAAAACATCCGAACAGATTTGGAAAATCCGATAACCAAGCATAAAAGCAAACAGCTCTGTTCTACCTTATTGCGTCAAGTAGAACAGAGCTGTTTCCCGATACCTAAGAAAAAAGTCAAATTTATGACGATCAGGCCAATCATACGGTCATCGTCCGAAAATCACCTCATCATTATCAAATATTTATCCCGACAAATTATTCCGACCATTTCGGTTTTCGCTTTTCCAAAAAGGCCCTTCCGCCTTCCTGTGCCTCTTCGGTCATGTAATAAAGCATCGTGGCGTCACCAGCCAATTCCTGAATGCCTGCCTGCCCGTCAAGCTCGGCATTCAGACCCACTTTGATCATGCGAAGTGCCAGCGGACTCAATTCCATCATCTCTTCAGCCCAGGCCACATATTCATCCTCCAGCTGCTCCAAGGGAACCACTTTGTTCACCAAGCCCATATCAAGAGCTTCCTGTGCATTGTATTTGCGGCAAAGGAACCAAATTTCCCGCGCTTTCTTCTGACCGACTACCCGGGCCAGATAAGAAGCACCAAAACCGGCATCGAAACTGCCCACACGCGGCCCCGTCTGACCGAATATGGCATTCTCGGAAGCTATCGTCAGATCGCAAACCACGTGCAACACATGACCGCCGCCAATAGCAAAACCGTTCACAGCGGCAATCACGGGTTTCGGAAGTGAACGGATCTGCTTCTGCACTTCCAGAACATTCAAACGTGGGACACCGTCAGTTCCCACATAACCACCATGTCCTTTCACATGCATGTCACCGCCCGAACAGAAAGCCTTGTCGCCAGCACCGGTCAGCACTACAACCCGCACATCGCGCCGCTCCCGACAGATATCAAGTGCATCGCTCATTTCAGATACCGTAAGCGGTGTAAACGCATTACGCACCTGTGGACGATTAATCGTAATACGGGCTATACCCTTGTAATAATCAAAAATAATATCCTGATATGCTTTCAGGACAGTCCATTCTCTTGTAGCCATATTCTGATTGTTTTATTTCATTTTTATAAATTCTGTCATATTTTAAAATTCTCCACATGCGCCCTTTTCAAAATTCATATTATTCTATTGGCCGGACAACAGAGTTTTTTTCATGTTCCTTCAACCCATGGAAATAGTTCTTATAGGCTGCTGCATCCCGGTCGGTATCCGTAAACACTTCAAAAAGGACCGGACGATTCTGATCAGTATCGACAAAACGAGGCAAAGACTGCGTAAAGGAAAGCTTGTCGGAAGCGGTCAGATAGATGAAGCCACGCTCCTCGGCCCAGCCGCGTGCCGAAGTCTCATGTGCCGCACCGACATAGGTTCGAATATCGGAAGCCATATCCAGACCGGGCAACGTATTAAAGATTCCCCCTCCCCGGTTGTTTAGGAGCAAAATGCGCACGTTTCCCCGCAATCCAGTGTGCCAAAGGGCATTCATGTCATAAAAGAAACTCAGATCGCCGATCACGATAAAATTCAGCGCCTCGGTGACGGTTGCTATTCCTATCGCCGTCGACAGAGAGCCTTCTATACCGCTCGTACCCCGATTGCAATAAACCGATACATGTCGCGGCAACGGATACAAAGCGGCAACACGTACTGATGAACTGTTGGCCAGATGCAGCTGTCCCCCTTCTGGCAGCACCCGCATTAATTCACCGACCGCATAAAGACTTGAATAAGTGGTTGCTTCCGGCTGTGGTGCAATAACAGCCGTACACGTGCGTTGCCACAACGTAGTAAATCCGGAAGTTGCGACATCAGTATCCACCGCATAAATCTGTCGGACAAATTCTTCCGGTTCCAGTTCCACTACGCGGGTCAACGCACAGAATAAATCGGTCACAGCTCCGTCGGTTGCCACATGCCAATGTTCGCGTGGACGATAACGGCGCAAGAATCCTTTCAGTCGCTTGCTTACGATATGCCCTCCAAAAGTAACCAGCAGATCGGGTGCATAGTCAGCCAGTTTTTCCCGTCCGACAGCATAAAGTGCAGCATCAAACGTCCGGCAAGTACAAGTCCACTCCGATGACAGATTGCTCAATGGCTCACTCAGCCAAACCACATCCTTTGATCCGCCACACTCGGCGAGCACTGTTTCCAGACGCCTTGCCATAGCAGGATGCAATTGTCCGCAGACAACCATTCTTTTCCCGGTATTCCAAAAAGCCTTTCGCAGTGAATCCATATCAGCAGCTCGAAAACGTTCGATAATTCTAACTTCGGGCAACGTCTCAGCCGTAAACTGAAACAACGGTTCGTGCAACGGCAAGTTGATGTGTACAGGACCTGCCACACGATGGGTTGTTTCGAGCAAAGCTTCGTTGAGCATGCGATTGGCATACCAAAGACTTTCCGCATCATCCCCCTCTGGTAGTTGCACACTACGTTTCACCAACGTCCCGAACACACCGGGTTGCGGTAACGTCTGTCCGTCCATTTGCCCGATCCAGGCAGCAGGCCGATCGGCCGACAACACAATCAATGGTACCTGTTGATAAAAAGCCTCACAAACGGCCGGATGCAGATTGAGCAAAGCCGTACCCGACGTACAACAGACTACAGCGGGAGCCTGATCGGCCAAGGCTGCTCCAAGTGCCATAAAACCAGCACTACGCTCGTCCGTAGCCGCCAGACAGCGAAAAGCACCGCTTACGGCCAACGTATGCACCAAAGGCGCATTGCGGCTTCCGGGACAAAGCACAGCCGTTTTGACGCCATGATGCCTCAAGAGCGCCACTAACTGCAAAATATGTTTATTTTCCGAATAGTACATATCAGTTTATTTTATTTTTCAAGAATACCCCCGAGCGACAACATAACGCATCGCCCCCATTTTCCGCTCTGTCTCCAACCATTCCTCCCGACCGACAGAAGAATCCAGGAGGCCACCGCCGGCATACAGCACAAAAGCCGTATCGCATACCTGCATGCTACGCAGATTGACATACAATTCCGTATTCCCGTCCGGATCAAGCCAACCGATAAACCCGGAATAATACCCGCGCGGTACCGGCTCGTGAGTTTGTATGAAGCGGGCAGCCTCCCATTTGGGCAAGCCGCAAACAGCCGGTGTCGGATGAAGTGTCTGGAGCAAGTCCCCAACCCGTTTGTTTTCGGGTAGTTCAAAACGAATCTCAGTCTTCAAATGTGCCAAAGCTCCGGCCTGCACGGTAAAAGGTCCTTTTTCCGTAGTCTTCACCCCAAACTGATGCAGACAGCTGCTGATATATTCCGTCACATAGCGCTGTTCCTTTCGGTTTTTATCATCCCAGGACAATTCTGCCAACAGTTGCTCCGCCCGGACCGTCCGTTTAACAGCTCCGGACGGAAGAGGTTGTGTTCCGGCCAGAGCTACCGTCAGATAATGACCGTTCTGCCCGGCCAGCAAAATTTCAGGAGTACAGCCTACCCAAATACCCGTCTGAGGAGTATAGTACAAATATACGCAGGAGTAGACAAATTGACGACAGGCCGCCTGAAACGCTTCCAATAAATTGAAACCAGAATCACGGGACACACGGACCGAACGAGCCAGAACTATTTTACGGAACTCCCCGGTTTGTAACGCATCAGAAAAAGCCTTAAAACAGGCCACATACGAAGCGTCCGGCAGGATCTGCTCCCGATACTGCCCCCGGCAGGATGCATCTGCACGCAAAAGTTCTTCCGTACAAGGCACCGGCAAATCCGTTTCCGATTCAGGGCGCCAGACCAAAGCAGGAAAGTCTTCCGTACAAAAAAAGGGCGCGAACACCACGCCCTTTTTCTCATTCAGTTCCGACAGATCCCGGCAAATCTGAATCCCTTCTGCTCTTCCCCACACACAACGACAAAAAGCACTTCCGGGACTCCGCCAGAACAGATATGGACGGTCGTCAGAAAACATACGGCAGGCAATTTCTGCCCAACCGTTCACAATCATGGAGGTATCTGCACGCATCCGTCTGTTCATTTCCGTTTGGTTACACTGTTCACTACCCGTACGGACGAAACCAGTTTGCCCGTAGACGTAAAGATGTCCACATTCCAGACATGTGATGACCGACCGACATGAACGGCGGTAGCCACCGCTCGTACCGTGTCACCTTCGTGAGCAGAAGAAATATGATTACCGCTCACCTGCATCCCAACAACCGTTTCATCCGGCTGACAGGCCACCATCGAACCCAGTCCGGCAACAGTCGCGGCCAACGCCAGAGATGCTCCGCCATGCAGAATACCGAAAGGCTGGCGTGTACGATGATCCACCGGCATCGTTGCTTCCACACGTTCGGCCGAGGCAAAGGTATATTGTATACCCAGCGTACCCATCAAGGCCGTATGTGCCTGACGATTGAGCACATCAAGCGGAATTTCTCCTTGGTGTACTTCCTCAAGGATAGCCCGTTCCACAGCCTCAGCCACCCCGTCCTCATCATTGGAAAGAGTTACAAAATCAGCACAGCGTTTCACGGAATCGGGTGCATTGCCCATGGCAATTCCCAGACCGGCCGTCTGCAACATCGATACATCTGCCACGCCGTTGCCAATGGCTATAATTTCTTCAGGCTTCACTCCGATCCGATCGGCAATAGCAGCAAGCGCATTTCCCTTGTCTATACCACAGGCAACAACCTCCAGAAAGAAACTTTCCGTCCGGAAAACATCAAGTACACCACTCAAGCGGCGTTTCCAGTGTGCCTCCAGGCCAGCCAGCGCATCCTCATCGTCACTGACCAGCATGACTTTGCATGGCGGGTAATCCACAGCCAGAGAAAATTCTTCATGCTCATCCACTTCCATACCGTTAATATAGGCCTCATTAATCACATGCAGATCAGTAGCATCGTTCGTCACCACCCGATTCTCATTATAGGTCAATATGGCAAATCCGTTTTTACGTGCCTTTTTCTCCAAATAAGGCAACATCTCCGGACTGATCCGGCGTTCAAACAGCACTTCGCCGTTTGTCGCACTGATAATCTGTCCGCCATTATACGACAAGATCAAACCTCCGTAATTTCCCATTTCCAGTTTACGGGCCAGCGGCAGCAAACCGTAAGTAGGACGTCCGGATGCCAGCATGAGACGTATCCCGGCCATCTGTACCTTTTTCAAGGTAGCCAGAGTGCGGGAAGTAATCTCTCGTTTTGTATTCAGAAGTGTTCCGTCCACATCCAGAACCAATAATTTGTAGTTCGTCATATGCTCCGCGATTTTAAAAGATAGGATTTACAAATATACTTAATTACCTTTGATCGCCGCCTGCCAGCCCAAGTTAATTTACCGGAAGAAAAGCCCTTTTAAAGTTTTTTATCGAGTAGAGCCGGCCTCACTCCGAATAGCCTGAAAAACACTTAAAATACGCAAAAAAGAACGGTAAAAAGACGTACTTCCGGCTTCTTTTTTAAAGTACCTGCGGCGCGGGAAGGACAAAAAGCGGCACTGTAACACACTGATTTCGTACGAATCCAAAACACGCATCTTGCCAATAGGACATTTTTATCTACTTTTGCAGGGCCGGCAACGAAAAAGGAATCCCGGCCGAAGGTCCTTAAGAGCCAAATCCTTTATAAAACGGCCCCATATGCTACCGGGACAAAATAAAAATAAACACACCTGCTCATGAAAACCAATCTAATTTTAGCCGCATGCTTCTGTGCGGCATCTCTGCCAGCCCGCCCCATATCCGGACTGCAGGTTGTTCCGACCGAAAACATCGGTCCCTGTATGTTATCCTCCGCAGAAACGGTCAGTATCTCCTTTCACGCCAACGGCGGTTCGGGAATCATGTCACCTGTGACCGGGGTGGACGAAGGTCGGGAAATTCAGCTTCCCCGCAACACTTTTACCCGTACCGGATACCGCTTTGTGGGCTGGACCAATACGCCCGACGGCGACGACCCGCTTTTTCAGGACGAATGTCCCAATTTTACTTTCTATTCTTCCTATAACAGCAATCTCTATGCCGTATGGGAACCGGAAAAGACAGCCCTGCAAATTGCCTTCGACGCCAACGGCGGCAGCGGCAGTATGGAACCGATCTACGTACGGAAGAACCAGCAAATCATCGTGCCGCCCCATCGCTTTGAACCTGCCGAAGAGGGTTATGAATGCAAAAGTTTCTGTACCTCGCGCGATGCCTACGCGCAATACCGTATCGGAGGCACAGCAACCTTTACGGAATCGTGTACACTGTATGCCTACTGGTCGGTTGTAGACCCGTCCATCGGTGGAAACAGCGAGGAATATAAGGGAAAGACCATCTTCTTTGACGGGGTGAACATCGCCCCGGATGACTGGGTGGTTACCAGCGAGAATCCATATTATATCTATGCGGAATGGAAACCGGGCTGCGGCTGGTATGACGCCACGCAGGACTGGATGAACTTCTGCGCCTTCGGAGCCGCCTCCAACGCCATTCACTGGTGGCTGGACCGCAACAAGGAGTATGTGGACCGTTACCGCCAGACGCACACACTGCCTGCATTTGAATATGAAGGAAAGGGAGTGTCCGGCGTCTTCCATTTCTTTATGGACAAGTGGACCCAGAATGTAGGCAATTTCCCGAATGTGGTCTTCAACTGGTTTATGAACGGCATCGATGACCATGTCCAGGAATCAGCCAAAGGTCAGGGCGGTCTGTTCCGAGATGTGTTCGGCGACCATGTTCTGGTGAACTTCATCACCTCCTGCAACCGGCGCACCTTCAACAGGTTCGTGCAGGAAGCCATCAAGAACCACCGGATGATTACCATTGACGAGAATAATATGGCCGGAGGCCATGCCATCTCCTGCTGGGGCTTTGAATTTGATGACGAGGGCTATGTCTGCGCGCTTTATTACAGCGACTCCGCCACCTCCTGGAATAATACACTGACCGGAAAGGATCTGTCTCTGGGTAAGATTGCGGTAAAATATCACGAAGATACCGACTGGAGTCCTTATATGGCCACAGAAACCCGCATCAACGGAGAGATCGTACAGGGCGAAGTCCCGATCATACGCGTCTACTCCTACGACCAGGGAACCGACTACTGGAAGAATTACTTTGCCGCACAGGACCTGGAACAATACAGCCTCACGTGTCAGGATGCCGCAGGCAAACAATTTGATGCGCAAACCATCAGACTGGAAGAGGGCCAGAACATTACCCTGCCGACCTATCCGTTCCGCACCGTAACCAAGGCCATGGCCGGCGACAAGGAACTGACCATCAGTCCGGAGGGAACCATCGCTGCCGCCGACGCGGAAGGCAAGGCCATCACCCTGCAGTATGCCGACAAACTGCCGTTTGAGGTGACCACCGTAACGGGCAGCGGATTTACCGACGCACACTGGTATCAGCTGAGCACGGAAGGTAAGAACGGAACGGCCATCATGCAGTATGACACACAGGTCCCGAACCATCTCAAAACGGTATCGCTCGCCGAAGGCAGTCTGCTCGATGAAAGCACCCTGTGGTGCATCAGCGGAAGCGTGACCGACGGTTTCAGGCTTTATAACAAGAAGGCCGGAACCGCCACAGCCGTGACCTATACCACCGAAAACGGAAAGGCAAGCATGAACGCTGCTGATCAGGCAGCCGCCATGTGGAAGATTATCGAAGCCCCAACCGTCACAACGGAAGGAGCACAAAATTTCTGCTTCCAGACCGCAAAGAACGAAAGCGGAAACAATCTGCTCAGCTTCAGCAACGGCGAGGTGGTCTTTGGAAAGGCCAGCCAGCAGGGCACCGCACTGAATGCCCTCACTCAGACTCAGGCACTGCCCAAAGCGGCCACAGCATTCAGCCAGCTGCTGCAGAGCATTCCTACGGGAGCCGTGGGCGAGCCGACCGACCGAAATGCGGCGGCTCAAGCCATCCAGACCTTGCAGAACGATCCTACAACAGAAAATTATCAGACTGTGTGGAACGCATTTGCCAACACCACGACTCTGGATACCGACAAAGCTTACTATCTGCTGGGAACGGAGAATCAGAGCGGTATCGCCGCACAGCAGGACGGTTTCTTATATACAAAGACCGACGCTACGGCTCCGGCCTGCGGTATCTTCCTGTTGGAACCGACATCAAACGGCCGCTACTACATTCAGGTTCAGGACGAATACGTGGGAGCCGCCAAGAGCAACGGCGCCAACAACAACTTCGGTCTGGAAGGACGGAGCCTGAACGGCACGCAGATCAAGCGCGGCGAGTTTGCCCTCATAGCCGGTGGCAATGCCCGTTTCTATCTGCAGAATACCAACACGGAAGCCGGCGAGACTTCTTACGTGCATCTGAACGGACAGCGTGTAGAGGCCAGCGGCGACCAGGTGCTGGGCACACAGTGGTATCTGGTCGAGGCATCGACCCTCACCGTGACCATCGGTCCGAGCGGTTATGCTACCGTCCATTTCCCGTTTGCCGTGCAACTGCCTCAGGACGGCAGCCTCAAAGCTTATACCGGAACCGTAAGGACGGACGAAGCCGTCTGCCGTCTGATCTTGAACAAACTGACCGGCAACTGGATTCCGGCACATACAGCAGTTATTCTGAAAGGAGCGGCCAAGACCTATACATTAGCGGTATCCGTTAACGGCGACGGCTCATCAGCCACAAGCAGCAATGATCTGGATGGTAGTCTCTTGCCGATAACACTGACCGGCAAAGACTATGTCTTAGGAAACAATAACGGCGTAACGGGCTTCTATCGGGTGGACGAGAATGATCCGGTTCTGAGTGCCAACAAAGCTTATCTGCCCGGCAGCAGTATTCCGGCATCGACAGCAGAGATCCGAAAAATCATCCTTGTTTCCGACGACGCCACCGGCATCAATTCCGTCCAGACGGAAACGCATACCGAAGAGCAATACTACGATCTGCAGGGCCGCCGTGTGCGGCATCCTTCCCAAGGTATTTATGTAACCGGGAACGGACAAAAAATAATTATTTCCCGATAAACGAACTTTCGGTATCATGATAAAAAATCCCGGCACACTTCATGAGGTACGTGAAGTGTTGCCGGGATTTCCTATATTAACCCTTTTTTATTTTCCTGCAACCGTATCCGCAGGCTCAAGCCGACCGGTCGTCTGCGGTACCGGTCCGCCGTAGAAGCATCAGAGCTCCAGTTCGGTAACCACCTCGCCATCGAACAGATTGATGATGCGCTCGGCATATCCGGCATCATGCTGCGAGTGGGTCACCATGACGATGGTCGTTCCCTCACGATGAAGTTCACTGAGCAAAGCCATCACTTCCTTGCCGTTTTTGGAATCCAAATTTCCCGTAGGCTCATCGGCCAGAATCAGTTTCGGTCCGGCCACCACGGCACGAGCTATAGCTACACGCTGTTGCTGACCGCCGGACAGTTGTCCCGGAAAATGCTTGGCCCGATGGGCAATCGCCATACGGTCCATCACCTCCTGTACTTTCTGTTTGCGTTCAGCAGCCGACACACCCATATAAAGCAACGGTAACTCGATGTTCTCATAAACGTTGAGCTCGTCGATCAGATTGAAGCTCTGGAACACAAACCCGATGACGCCCTTGCGCAGCCGGGTGCGTTGCGATTCGGTATATTGCGACACTTCGACTCCATCCAGATAATAGGTGCCCGAAGTAGGATTATCGAGCAAACCTAAAATATTCAGAAGTGTAGACTTGCCGCAACCGGACGGACCCATAATCGCCACAAACTCGCCTTTGTTCACTTCGATGCTGACATTGTTCAATGCCCAGGTCTCCACCTCTTCCGTGCGGAACACCTTCTGTAAGTTTTCTGTTTTAATCATATGCTGATGTATTGATGTGATTGAAATATTCATCCCATGCCCGAGAGACACCAGAACGATGTCCGAAGCACGTGAATCAGACGCCTGAAGTATTCAAAGCACCTGATACCTCATTTTCACGTCCTCTCTATCTTTCTTGTTACAAAACGTGTGCCAAACATATAAATAGCTGATAAACAGAATAAAGTAAAAATGAGAAAATAAAAAACCTGTGCGGAAACGCACAAAAAGCGTGCGCATCCGCACAGGCAGCACAAGTCCTCTGGACACCATCAGCGGCTTTTCCCGACCAGAACGGTACCATCGGTCGCCAGCCCTTCGGCATCATATTGGAGCAATGTTGGCTTACTGTTGTTGTAGAATTTTATGGTACGTGTCTCACCGGGAGCCAGCCTCAGGTCCGGATTCCAATAAAGCGTACGCCGATAGTCCTTCACTTCAGGCAAGGGACGGTTGCTGTAGTCAGGATGATAGAACTCATCGCAAACGGCAAACCCGTCGATCACCAGATTACGGTCGCGATAGGTCTGGCGACGCATACCCTCAGGATAGCAGTGAATATCCATCACCACATCGGGAATATTCGACTGCTCGTATTTCCAGTCACCCCGCTCGCGCGGACAATAGTCGGTATAGAAATAAAGCTTGTCGAGATAGGCCAGCGTGCGGAACTTCATGATTTCTTCCTTACCGCCGAATTCCGGATCGAACATGCTGCCGTCTTTCAGTATGTATACGTCATCGGGTTTACCGTTGATGGCCTTACCGTCATAGCGCACCTGAATGAAATAGTCCGAATTGTCTACGCCCATGTCGCCGATATAGGAAAGCACCGTCAGGTTAGGCACAAATCCGCGTACCCCTTCATACAGACAGTCGCCGTAGGGACAGGTCTCGAGCGTGTTGGTATCGGGAGCACTGTGATCGGCAATCTTACCCATCATCTCCACATCCGAATTGTTCGGGCGTGTCGAGGTCATGGCATCGGCATGCGTAGAGCGATAGACTCCGTCGAAACCGAAACGTCCCGTATTCATTCCCAAATCCACCAGACGGTTGAACGCATCATAAGCATCGACTACAAAAGCCGGCTTGCTGCGGTCGAGTTTGCGTAGACCACCCCGACGGGAACGGACCGTAACAGTAGGCAACACATGATCCGCAAGCGAATCGGAAGCATAGAAGATGCGGTCGAAAGGATCGTCGGGGCTCGCCGTCTGATAATAAGTGTAGGGAACAGGCCAGTGCGGGAAAAAACGGTCGAGCTTTACATAATAATCGGGCCAGGCCAGCTCGTCGCCATAGTTGTTAAAACGGTTGTCCAGCTTGTCGAGCATCCGGCGCACGAAGCCTTTTTTCTTTTGGGCTACTTCGGCCGTATCGATCTGGTCGGTAGCCGACAGGAACAGGATGGACTTCCCGAAGAACCGGGGCGTGGGCAAATAGAAATAACCGTTTTGCGTGGGCTGGGCAGATTCGACCAGAAAAGTGTCCTGAACATAATCGGCACGCAGCAGCACTTCGTGATCGAGCGTCGGGTAGTTACGGCGATAGTATTTCTCGGCCTTTTCGGCATCGGTCTGCTTCAGAGCGGCATAATGTTCCAGAATGGCCGTACGGTCGTAGTTGCGGTTGCCGTCGAGTTTGTAGAACGGATAGACGGCTCCGGCCAGAGTCTGGTATTTCTCCGGCAGATAGCGCAACTGGAAATCGCCCGTGCCCGACAGGTCTTCCCATCGCCAGCGGCGCCAGCCCTGCACGAGCAGCAAATGATCCAAAGCGGCCCGATGGAGCGAATCGTCGGCCTCGAAATAATATTCCGGCTGTTCTACAAATCCTTTCAGCTCACTGGCCAAAAGCAATTCCGTGAGCAGCGTTCCGCTGTCGTAGGTGGCTTCGCTGCCCGAAGCATCGCGCACGGCGAGCGACAGATGGGCGGGCACGGAAAGTCCGGGTGCAGACAGTGTCAGTTCGACAGGGGCAAAAGGAGCATATTCCGGCTGCAATCCTTCAATCTGTAATCCCTGATCCGACGGTTGAAGATCCAATCCGGCCGGCCGGACAAAGAACAAGCGATCGGCAAAGACGCGGCCACGGGAATCGAAAACGGTCAGCTGGTTTACGCCTACGGGTAAAGTCCGGGTGGCGAAAGCAAAGGCGGCCGAAGCATCGTCCTGATGCACGGTCCAGACCGTATCGGCGGCCATCTGTCCGCTGTGTAGCACATGAATGCCCAAAGAGGTTCCGTCAGACAGACCAGACGCCGCCAGGCGAACACGGATGCTGTCGGCACGGGCATCGACCTGCAAGGCACATCCCTGCTCATGCACTTCGGGCAGACGGAACGTATGCGTGCGTCCGTCGTAACGAACCTCGGCTTCGTAGCGCACACCGGCCCGAAGCGGCGGCAACACGGCTACGCCACGCCCGCGGTGCAGCGGACGGCTGCGGACCAGTTCCGTGCCCGCTCCGTCGCGGAAGATCACTTCCAGATCAATCCGCCGGCCGTCGCGGTCGGTCAGTTCGTAGGCCAGCCGGCAGGGCAGTCCGGCCACCAGCTCGCCCCCCTCTGGGAAAAACGTCAGCACGGGCTCGGAGTTTTCCTTATTGCTGCGGTAGTAACGGCGCATGGGGCGCATGGTCATGTTGCGGTCGTAAACACCCGGCTCGGAAGGACGGTCGTAGACGGGAAACACGCGGCTGTAGAGTTTGTCGTAGTCGGTGAAAAACTCATCGAGCATGCCCGCGTTGTAAAAGGCATTGGCATACATATAACGCTGCGAACGGTTCAGCTCTACCGGACGCCGGCCCCAGTTGAGCATCCAACGGGTATAGGCGCGCAGTTCATAATAGCCTCCGTAGAGCGAATCGGCCAAAGCGAAGTTGCCATAACCCGTCGTGTCATTTTCGAGCGGCACCTGCTGCCGTTCCACCAGATAACCGTCGGGCGTGAGCAGTTCCACATAGAGAATCTTGCTCAAATCGGTCGGGACCTGACGGTCGGAACGCACCACATAGGCTTTATACCAGATGGTATCGCCCAGGAAATAACACGTGTTGTCCAGATGCAGGTAGACTTTCTCCTGAGGCAGGGAACTGCCCGTGGAGCGTACCGTCCGGGTCAGACGGCTGATGGCGGCAAGTCCTTCGTCGGGCTCCTGCGCCCGAACCTGCTGCGGAAAAAGATACAGGCAGAGCCCCAACAGGAGTGCCCGGAAAAAAGCGTTCAAATTCATAAATTTATTATTTTGTTGCCATTTGTTTTTCATCAAGTTTTCCTGTTCATGATTTCCGGCCGGCAGCTTTTCGTCGCCTTCCGGCCTTCGAAATTACACAATCCGACGCAAACAGGCAAATCTCCGCCCCGCGATTATTCACTCTTGATCACCTCGGCCGGCTGCGCACGGGCGGCACGCCACACACTGCGGCCAATGCAAAGCACCACAAACAATCCCAGCCCCGCAAGCACAGCAGCATAGAGCCACCAGGGCCAGGCCACGCGCTCCACATAGCGCTCCCCCCAGCGCTGCATTGCCACGCTTCCCAACGGGAAGGCCACGACGCAAGACAGCAGAAGCAAGACAAAATATTCTTTCAGGAACGAACGAAAAATGCCAGCGGCCGTTGCTCCGTTCACCTTTCGGATGGCTATTTCCTTGCGCCGCTGCTCACAGACCAGCGAAACATGGGCAAAAACACCGATCAGCGTAATCAGCACGCACGCCACAGCGACCACCGTCAGCAACCGCTGCAAGGTGCGCTCGCTGTGCAGATACGCTTCATAAGCCTCATGCACGGTGGTCGTCTTCAGAAAGACGCCCGGCTCTTCGGACTGCACCAGCGAATCGACAAAATGCTTCAGCCGGGCCGTTTCCGATTCGTCGAAGCGCACCAGAATGTCCTGCCCCAGGTCGACAGACCTCCTGTCCCCGGAACCGAAAAAGATCGTCGGTTCGACCGGTACTGTGGGAGCCGACACATGAAAGTCGCGTACCACGCCCACAACGGTCCATTGGCCGACCTTCTTTCCCACCGGATCGGCCATGTCCAGCCTTCGGGCCGCCGTTTCGTTGATCAGCACCGCCAGACTGTCGGCCTGAGCCGTCAGCGTCGTACCGGCCAGGAGCCGGATGCCATAAAAGTCCATGAATTCCTGCCCCTCGGGGATGGCGGCCAGCGTGACCGGCCCGGCATCGTCTGTCCGGCCGTCCCACGAATTGACCAGGACTGCTCCGGTGTTCCCCTGCGGCAGGAGCGAATAGAGCCGCTTCACTTCACGGACATAGGGCTGGCGGCGCAGTTCGTGCATCAGATGCTCCTGCAGCGGTTCCGAACCATAGCAGTTGACCGTGGCCCGTCCGTCGCGTTCGAAACCGATATCCGTGTGCGTCAGATGGTGCAGCTGCAGCAACAGAAACGACAGGCAGAACACAACCAGCCCGCAGATGCCCAGCTGCAGACCGAGACACACCTTCTGAAACGAAAACCGGCTCGGACGAACGGCGGCGGCCGGTTGCAACTGCCGGGCCGCAATCCGTCGGCAATAAAAGACGATAAGGACCCAGGCCGAGAGCAGTGTAACGGCCATAAGCAGCAGGAAGCAGACGCTGGCCGGAAGGAGAATATCCCCCTCGATGCCCGACAGCGCGCAGAAAGGCCGCTCGACCGCCTCCACAAGGATCATCCCCGACAGACCCGCGCCCGTCAGGATCAGAAGCAGTTCGGCCAGAAACAGCCGGGCCAG